>JAABUS010001664.1_pt1 | contig 46988 bp, 52 predicted proteins | sample 5560161 | NCBI WGS metagenome assembly JAABUS01 (sample SAMN10711885, study PRJNA513376) | rock metagenome | isolation source: Antarctica rocks | place: Antarctica: Victoria Land, Trio Nunatak nord | collected 2016-01-04 | reverse complement strand
ATCAACAGTGGTAAACTATCCACTGAAATAACCCAATTTATTTTGATACTAACTGGTAAACTTTGGACTGAAACACTGGTAAACTATCCTCTGAAATAAGTGGTAAACTATGGGCCGTAATATCCAGGCGCTACGCATCATGAACAATAAACATTATTTAAGTGACGTCCTTATAGGTGCAGGTATTGGAATTCTATCAACAAAAATCTCATATTGGACACATCAATATAAATGGAACAAACGAAAAAGGAGTGTTCAAGACTTTTAGAGGGTTGTATTAATTCTTCCCTTCCCCAATAGCCTTTCTTCCATTAAAATTATTATAATAACTTTATAACAGTATGAAGTCCTTCCTTAAATACTGCCTTATTCTTATAACAAGTATTTGTTATATGACTGCCGCGCTTGAACTTTGCGAAGCAGAAAAGAAGCAGAATTATGAGAAAGAAACGCATACCTACATTCATGAAAAAAATCAAGCTGAAAGCTATCATCTTAAAATAGTAAAACAGCTTAATGAACACTTTTTATTAAAAGACTATTGGAATACCAATTTCATTCTTTACAGCAGTGTTCATAACACTTTATCTTTTTATACTCGCATTCGCCCTCCTAAGCCTGACAAGCTATATTTGCACTATTCAGTACTCCTGATTTGAGATTAATTCCTTTCTTAATCCTGCTCCGCTCTGTTTTCACAGAGTGGCTCAATGCATTGTATCTAAACACTCGAATAATGTTCCCCGTATTTTATGATATTTCATAAGATATCAGCATATCCATTTTTGATATTCTGTATTATCAGGAAATAATTCTAATCAAAGAGCATGAATAAAACCAAATGGCAGCTTATGCTTCGGTGCATACTTTTTTGAAAATAGTTGTTCCATTGAGGTTTTAACCTTTATTACTGGAGATGTTTTTCAGCAGTGTTAAGCTATAGCAATATCCGCTCAACAGGCAGCTTCTTTTATCAAAGCCTGGTTGGATGTTCTTGAATTTATTAAATTTTTATGATTTGATGTATGAAACTAATAACCCGAAATATTTGGATAATCTCTTTAGTAAGCATGTTTACTGACATTGCCAGCGAAATGCTTTATCCAGTCATGCCGATCTATTTAAAAAGTATTGGCTTTTCCATTGTCTTGATAGGCGTTTTGGAAGGCTTTGCGGAAGCTACAGCAGGTTTAAGCAAGGGGTACTTTGGAAAGTTGTCCGATAATATGGGAAAGCGTTTGCCTTTTATACGTTGGGGCTACTTTTTAAGTGCGGTTTCAAAGCCAATGATGGCCGTCTTTACTTTTCCTTTTTGGATATTCTCGGCACGGACTGCTGACCGTTTAGGAAAAGGTATACGTACAGGTGCAAGGGATGCAATGTTATCCGATGAAGCCACAACACAAACCAAAGGAACAATATTTGGCTTTCATCGTTCTTTGGATACTTTGGGTGCGGTAATAGGGCCACTATCGGCATTAGTTTTTCTTTATTTCCATCCAAGTCAGTATAAACCCTTATTCTATATAGCATTTATTCCAGGAATGGTTGCTATAGGGTTTACTTTTTTCATAAAAGATAAAAACCCTATTCCCAAAGAAAGCCGGATTAAAACTTCTTTTTTTGATTTTTTTAAATATTGGAAAACCAGCCCATTGCAATACCGCAAATTGGTAATTGGCTTATTGTTGTTCACGTTAGTTAATAGCTCTGATGTTTTTCTTTTACTAAAGCTAAAAGATGCCGGACTTAGTGATATGGCAACAATTGGTACGTACATCTTCTATAATCTTGTATATGCTGCATTTGCCTATCCTTTGGGAATTATCGCAGACCGTTTAGGGTTAAAGAATATCTTTCTATTTGGCCTTGCATTATTTGCGGTGGTATACTTCGGTATGGCGTTCAATAAAAATCTTTATTTATTCTTTGTATTGTTCTTTTTGTATGGGGTTTATGCCGCGGCAACAGAAGGAATTTCAAAAGCATGGATTTCTAATATTTCTGACAAAAAAGATACTGCTACTGCGATAGGAACTTTTACCGGATTTCAAAGTATTTGTACAATGATCGCCAGTAGTCTGGCGGGATTGCTTTGGTTTAATTTCGGTGCTTCTGTAACATTTATAACTACTGCACTGATAACATCAAGTGTAATTATTTACATCTCAATAATCAAGTTCCCCGCATTAACTCGGCGCTTCTTCATATAGAACCTCTTCAAGACGGAAAGAAAAATATTTAATAATAAAACTTAAAAACTAAATGATAAATGTTATGAAAAAGGCATATCACAACGACAAGAGTTTGGTAGTGGATATACTTACCAAATCGTTTGGCACCAATCAAAGTGTTAACTATATCGTAAAGCAAGATAATAAAAGAATAAAAAGGGTTAGAGCGCTTATGGATTATTCTTTTGAAGTCTGTTATTCCTTTGGAAATGTGTTCTTATCTGACGATAAAAATGCGTGTGCGTTAGTAACATACCCCAACAAAAAAAAGACTACCCTCAAATCAATATTACTAGATGTTCAATTAATTATCTCCTGTGTTGGCTTAAATAATATTAAAAAAACGCTGAACCGGGAAGCCATGATAACGAAAGTACAGCCAAAAGAAAAAATGTATTATTTATGGTTCATTGGTGTTGATCCTGAATACCAAAATGAAGGAATTGGAAGTGTTCTTCTGAGTGAAATTATAGAGAATAGTGAGCATAAGAAAAGACCCATTTAAATTATAAGCTATTTTTTCTAAAAAGGGAATTGAACAAAAAACAAGCCTGATGCTGGTATTTGGAACCCAAATGCACATTGTCACATTTATTTTTGTGATCATAGAAATAGTGATCTTTTCTACCTGGTGATCTATAAGTTAGCCAGACCAGATGACAGAACGACTTTGTTAAAAGCAAAGATTATAAATATCTGTTCCCATTTTTCTGTATTGACTTGACTTATAATCCTTGAACTTAAAACTTTTAATGTTCATAAATTTTTCTTTGTAATAGTTTATATCGCCTGTCTTGCCATTTTCAATTAACTTCCTTAGACAATTTATTATACCATTTACGGTGGTTACATTTAAAATGGCATTCGGATCACTTCTATCTAGTGTCCAATTAGACCTATCAATATTAGCAGACACTCCAATAAAGACATTCCTGACTTGCTCAGTACAATATGCTTTATATTCATTTAATAGGTCATATTCATCATCTTTCTTCTTTAACTTTTCCTTAGAGGCTTTGGACCAGACATTGAAAAGACTGTCAACACCATCAAATTTTACTAATGGTTTAAGGCCAAAACTTATAATTGAAGAAGTTTTTATTTTTGACCTTTCATACCAATATTCTTCAAATAAATTGTTCATAGGTCCTGATTCGTTTAACTTCTTAAGAATGTGTTTTGAGATTGAAACAGTAGAAAATGGATTCATAATGTATTCAATTTCCTGTTTTAATTGGGTTGATGCACCTGCCTGTGTCGTGTTGATTTCTAAAAATAATTTTGCTTCGAATTTGATCCTTTTTTCTTCCATTTCCTCTTGGGGGTATAGGATGCCAGTAATCAATAAATTTTGGATACCTCTTAATTTAGCTATACTTGACTCATACATATCATCACCCTCATGGTAAGCATACGATCTATGTTGACCATCAATAATTCCAATAATATTTGACTTACTTTCTATTTTTATTAGCGTCGGCAGAACATTAGTTATTGACTTTTTAAAATTTCCCGATTTGTCAAGATGCAGTTCATTTTTTTCTGAGTCATACATTTTTATCTTATCAACAGGTAATGTCACGATTATATTATTTATAAAGACTCGCTTTTCTTCATGAAGGTACTTGCGCATACTCTTAATTTTATTTGCTACAAGCATTCTCTGATATAATCCTATATTATCACTATTCTTCCAGCCATCTCTTCTTAAGACGTATGCTCTTTTTAATAACGATTCTGCATCTATATAAAATGATACGATTTTATACCCTTCTTTAAATGTACTATGCTCTTCAGGTAAAATATGCCCAGAGAATTCATCAGTAGAACTTATCGAAGTTTGCAACATGTTTGTTCCGATCTTACCAAATTCAATATTTAAAAAATCAAAAAACTCATATTTCGTTGACTTTTTTATTACTCTTGAAATACTTTCAAAATATTTAAAAATAGAATATTCGAAATAATGTACGTCACTAACCAATACTTTATGTTCATCTGACAGGTTTTGTTTAGTGACATATAAAATACGAATCTGTAGTTGATTAAGAGTATAAGTTGAAAATACCTTTTTATCCATAGCGTCTTTAAGAGGTTTAAATTTGCTTTGTTCCATCAAAAATTTTAAGAACTTACTTGGGTTCTCGTTTATTTTGTCATAAATAATTTTTTTGTTTACTAAGTGCGCACCTGCTTTGCCAATGGTGTATTCAGTAACCACAATAATATTTTCAAAATAAAAAATATCATCGATTTCTGAAGTCCTATTTGCATAAGTAAACTCTTTACCATCAACAAATGGCATTCTCAGAAAACCTATATTTTCCATCAATTTCTGAACATCTTTTTTCTGAGTAAGCTGCTCCTTCAGTTGCGCTTTCTCCTCGGGGGATAGTTTTTTAACTTTTTTCTTATTCTTTTTGTCTGCTTTCTTTTTTATTAGGGTTCTTTTTGCCAAAGCCTTCTTTACAGCGCCCTTTTTAACAGCAACTCTTTTTAAAGGTAAAGTCTTAGAGGGAGTTGACGTTCTGGGTTTTGCTGATTTCGCCATATTATATATTAGTATAAAAAGGATTCAGGTTTTTTTACGACGGCTGTATTAGCATTAGGAATATGAACTGGCGTTCCTAACTCTCTTAACTTCAAAGTCTTTTGCTTAAAAGCTTCAATCCTTTTATTACCAATCTTTATGTATTTTTTATACTTTTCTATACCAATTGCGTTTCGATCATTCTTAATGGAGGCGATGATAGTTGATCCTACCCCACCATAAGGATCCAAAACATAATCATTTTTATTCGTTAAAGCCAAAACACACCTTTCAACAAGCTCAACCGGATATTGGCAAGGATGAATTGTTTTCTCTTTATGATTAGCCTTTACGTTGGGCACTGCCCAAATTTCCTTGTCCCAATCATCTTGTACCATTTTCCAAATATCAGATGGATTCTTACCTTTTGGATTTCCTGAAATTTGTCCCTTTTTTTCCCCTTTGTAATATGTTTTTCCAGGATACTTTGCCGGAATTCTAACACTATCAAGATTGAAAATATAGTTATCAGATTTGGTATACCACATGATTGTTTCATATCGCCCAGAAAATCGATTAGAGGCATGAAGTCCATGCTCATAATGCCATATTATCCGATTGCGTAAAATAAAGCCCTGCTTTTTAAAGAGGTCGTGATAAAAAATATCAAGTGGTATAATTTCTTTGGTTTTAGGATTAATATAATTCCCAACTTGCCAGCATATGCTGCCTTTGTCATCTAGTAAAGTCGAAAGCTTCTCAATAACAACTTCAATTTCTTTGCTATATTTTACAAGCGACTGTGACTTTTCATATTCCTTATCCATATTATAAGGAGGGGAAGTCATAATGAGCTGAAACTTGTATTTTTTCAGTATTAAAGAATCAAGTTCCTTCCTTGAATCACCATGGATATATTCACCAATTACTTTTTTCTCATTTAAATTATTTTTTGAAGCCATGTTATTCTATAAATCTTTGCTCAATCGTTGATAAATAAATTCTAAATCTTGATTTCACTGATACAGATGCTGATCGGAAAACACCGTTAAGATAATTATTTAATATTAAAGTTGAAATGATGGCTGGAATATAACTTGCCGCCTGTTTACCTTACGGATTTTTGAAAACCATTTTGATTGACAAATAAGTGGTATATCATTCCTCATATGATTTACTTAAAGTCAACATTGACATCAAACCTTAACTTCTCTGATTAACTGAAATCGTTTCATAAACAGATTATAACTAATCTCCTTGAACATCTTAATTTGTAGTAAGTATGATAAAATAGACACTTCTATTGTTAAATTTGATACCAAAATATTGGACTATAAAATAAAATAATATGGATTGGAATGTAATAAAAACAAATGCGGATTATAAAAAAGCGATTAAGCGTACGATTGAAATATTCGATGCAATGCCTGATTCTCCGGAGGATAAAGAACTGGATTTACTTCTTGTGTTGGTAAAAGATTATGAAGATAAACATATTGTTTTACCTGAGCTTGACCCTATTGAAGTGATCAAAATGAAAATGGAAGAAAAGGGCTTGAAGGCTAATGATTTGGTGCCAATAATCGGAACCAAAGGACATGTATCCTCTGTTCTATCCGGACGTAGAGAACTTACTTTACAAATGGCACAAAGACTTAAAAATTATTTTCAACTTCCTGCTGAAGTATTTATGTCTTATACTGGTGTTGCAAAAATTAAAAGAACAGTTAAGAAAAAGATTGCAAAGCAATCGGGACAAAATATTTAAAAAAGGAATGTAGTTTTGAACAATGCAACCTGTTCTCCTGTCAACATTAATGTTCATTCCAAACGGACAAACAGACCTCATTACTATACGATTTTACCTGAGCAATCACCCCGGAATATGGGATGTGGATACTAACAACGTTTACCTGACTCATCAATTATGGAACGAATGGAGGGATTGCAAGAACGACCAGCATCTTCAAAAGATATTTTTTAACCGGCTAAATCGTGTAAGTAATGCTTTGTTAAAATAGCCAGGCCGTATCTTAGCATCAATTTTTAATTATTATTTCCCTTTTAATTTATTGATCTCATGATAGCAAGACCTCAAAAAAAGTTTTATCAAAGCTTGTATCTACAGGTAATACTTGCTATAATTATAGGAATTGTACTAGGATACTTCCACCCCCAAACAGCCATTAGTCTTAAACCACTTGGTGACGGCTTTATCAAGCTGGTAAAGATGATGATCGGTCCTGTAATTTTCTGCACCATCGTAACAGGCATGGCAGGAATGCAGGATTTAAAAAAGGTCGGCTCAGTTGGAATTAAAGCCTTACTTTATTTTGAAGTTCTTTCAACAATAGCCTTGTGTGTAGGATTACTGGCCATCAATATAATACATCCCGGCACAGGCATGAATATCGATGCAACCAAGTTGGATGTGACAGCTTTGAATACCATGACAACCGGGAAAGCGCCTCAATCCACTGTCGAATTTTTAATGAACATTATTCCAAAGAATATAGTTGATGCATTTGCCCAGGGCGACATGTTACAAATATTGTTGTTCTCTGTTTTATTCGGGGTGGCAGCTTCCAAACTCGGAAGCCGTATTCAACCTGTCATAGATTTTATAAAAGGCTTTTCAAATATTCTTTTTGGCATCATTCATATTATTATGAAATTGGCGCCATTAGGTGCTTTGGGAGCGATGGCATTCACTATCGGCAAATACGGCGTAGGCAGTTTAAAATCACTCGCGCAGTTAATGGGTACTTTTTATCTTACCTGCGGATTCTTTATCATCGTTATATTAGGCGCTGTTATGTATTTTTTACGATTAAGCATTTTCAAACTTCTTATTCATATAAAAGAAGAATTGTTGATCGTATTAGGAACCTCCTCCAGCGAATCAGCTTTACCGGGACTGATAGAAAAAATGGAGCTGGCCGGATGTTCTAAGTCAGTGGTAGGATTGGTTATACCAACGGGTTACTCCTTTAATCTTGATGGCACCTCTATCTATCTTACCATGGCTGCAGTATTCATTGCGCAGGCAACCAATACTCCTGTTACATTGCAGCAACAGGTTACACTTTTGTTGATTCTTATGCTAACCTCTAAAGGAGCTGCCGGTGTTACAGGAAGTGGTTTTATTACCCTTGCCGCTACCCTGCCTGCAACCGGACATATACCAGTGGCTGGTCTTGCATTGATCTTAGGTATAGATAGGTTTATGAGCGAAGCACGAGCCCTTACTAATATCATTGGTAATGCGGTAGCTACGCTTGTGGTTTCGAAATGGGAAAAGGAATTGGATATGAGTAAGGCGAAAGAAGTCCTTTAATTAATTGTAAATCAATGTTGTTGACTTAAGAAGTTAGTTGTGTTCATTCGTATTTGAATTACAATTTAGTTAGAGGCCTTAGAGGCCCTTGTGGGATTTCCTTTGTGTTCCTTGTGGTTAAAAGACTCTTAGAATCATAGACCCTATTTAACCACAATGGACACAAAGGAAATCCCACAAGGGACACAAAGGAAATCCCACAAGGGACACAATGAATGCCTTCTACATACGAAATGCTTAAGTCAACAACATTGAATTGTTAATGGCTAATTGTTAACGGTAAGTGGTTAAATATTATCGTTGCATCTTTCCGTTAACCATTAACCATTAACCATTACTTCAGCGTGGCGTTCAGGAATTTCAATATCATTAAAGCCCATGCTTTGAAGCCTCCGTTTAAAATTTAATTGCACTTCATATTCGCCATGGACCAGGAATAATTGCTTCACCTTTGATGCATCCTGACCTGACACAAACTGGCACAAGTCTTTATAATCTCCATGGGCGCTCATGCTTCGGATACTTCCAATTTCAGCATGTACCTCATGGTCAACACCATAAATATTAACCTCTTTAGCCCCGGACATCAAACGACCAGCTAATGAATTAGGCTCCGCATATCCTGACATCAAAATAGTAGTACGGCTGTTTTCAATATTGTTACTGATATGATGTTTAACCCGACCACTCTCCGCCATACCACTTGCCGATATAATGACAAACGGACCATTCCTGAAATTAAGTGACTTTGATTGCTCTACTGATTCAATATAGGTAAGTCCTCTGAATGAAAACGGATCATTATCTTTTAATAATAACTTTTGAATAGTATCATTAAAATATTGAGGGTAGCCTTTCAATATTTCTGTTACTTCAATACTCATAGGACTATCAACAAAATAATCAATATCAGGAAGCCTGTTTTCAGAGGCCAGCTGGTTAAGTGCAAACAATAATTCCTGCGTTCTTCCAACACTAAATGCCGGAATAATTAATTTGCCTTTTTTTTGGACACATGTCTTTTCAATCCATGTTAATAAAAGATCAGGCGTACTAACATCTGCGTCGTGTAATTTATCACCGTAGGTAGATTCGAGAATGATATAATCAGCCTGAGCAAATTGTTGCGGATCTCTTAAAATCATATCATTATATCTTCCTACATCTCCACTGAAACTTAGCTGTTTTGTAATTGAATTTTCAGTGATGCGCAGGTGTACGGCAGCACTACCTATTATATGGCCTGCATCAGTATATAACAGTTCTACGTTATTATCTATATGATACCAGCGCCCATAATCCACTTCAAAAAAAAGAGAAGTAACCTTATTAATATCATCAGGAGTATATAATGGTGGCAGGTAAGGAACACCTGGTGCTTTGTAACGTTTATTGTTATACCTGGCTTCATCTTCCTGAATCCCGGCTGAATCTTTTAGAAGGATAATCGTTAAATCTTTGGTAGCCGGTGTACAATAAATCTTCCCTTTAAATCCGTCCTTAACAAGCTTTGGTATCAACCCGGTATGATCAATATGGGCATGAGATAAAATTAGATAATCCACCTGGCCAGGAGTAAACCCCCACTCCCTGTTCATAGAATCCGTTTGCTTTCCCATACCCTGGAATAATCCGCAATCCAATAGAACCTGTTTACCATTTTCCAGCGTAATTAAATGTTTAGAACCGGTAACAGTTCTTGCTGCACCATGGAAAGCTAGCTTCATGAAATATAGTTTAAAATGTAAGATTTAAAGTTTAAAGATGACTTTAAATGTATTTTTAGTTAAGTACTTTTTGTTCTTGCCTTGAATGACCATGTTATAAAAAATTCTGCTACTATTTCTCCTGCTTTGTTTTTCCCAACAGATCTCGCCCGGATAATTTTACCCCCACCGGAGCTGATGGAGTCTGCAATTGTTTGCCTGATCAATTCTCCGTCTTCACAAATAAAGATAGTTAAATCAGTGGCTTTCTTAATAAAGCTTCCTTCTAATGCTGTTACCAGCATAGACACTGGCGGTTTACTTTTATGTATGTGAGCCATGGCAAGCGCACCGGTACTCATTTCTGCTGCCATACCCAAACATGCAAAGTAGGTAGATTTGAAAGGATTTTGCGAAAACCATTTATATGGAATAGTAACTGAGCAGCGCTCACCATCCAGGTCTTTTATACGAACACCTGCAAAATATGCACTGGGCAGTCTTGCAAACAGAAACATCCTGAATTTTACAGGATGTTTCATCATCATAATAAAGTCTTGTAATTGCGTACTCATACATAACAAATTGTAAATTGAATATCGCTATTAATTTTTATATGCCATAGTATAATGTTAACATTAAAATGTTGTTTTTGCTATCAGCCGTCAGCTATCAGTAATCAGGAGGAAATACAGTACACATTTGTGTGCTGATAGCTATAGCAATATTTACAGACATTTATAGTTAACATGCCATAGTATTAACTGCTTTAAGATAATATAATGCTTCTTTTTATAATTTAATTTTCTATAAATAACAGATTAATTCTAGTGTCATGCCAACAATAAAATGTCGTATTATAGCTTTCAGCGGTCAGCTATCAGGAGGAAGCCTAGTACGCTTTGATCTGCTGATGGCTGAAAGCTGACGGCTGAAAGCAATTAATACAAAAAAATATGCTTGACACGACACTAGATTATTTTCTTGCACATGAAAAAAGCCGCGCATATCGCACGGCTTTAGCATTATGTAATCTATATATTTTATGGCTTGATAAATACACTGATTATTTTCAACACATCATCTTTAGATAAAGGTTCGTCGAATGCTTCTGTAGCAGCATTGGCGGAAATTGACATACCGTTGATATTAACTATGTTTATTGTAGCCTGCATAGTAACATCTTCGCCCACATAATTTGCTTCTACCAAACCCGGTGTAACACCACTTACTACTCCGGTGATCCATGGTTTAACGTCTACACCATTTGCTTTCCTCATCTGCCTGATATGAGAGGCATGACGTGCTTCCACTGAATGAATATTTAATGCAGCGGTTAACAAATCCCCTCCTTTAACTAATTCGGCAGCACGGCCTTTGTAAGCCCTGACACCAGTGTCTTCCAATGTTTGCGCAACAGCAAGGAAAAGAGCATAATTTTTAAAAGCATCTTTAAAAGACCCGTTACCACTTCCTGATCCTCCTGAAAAATCAAAGGTAGGTTTAGCAACAGGTGTTCCACCAGATGCAGTTATAGCAGTTCTGAGAAATGCTACGTGCGATGTTTCATGTGCAGAAATAGTTTGAATGGCCGCTGTTGCCGCTCCTGCAGGGATGAGGACGTTGCCTGAATTATTATCAAGAGCAGTTTTATAAAATTCCGCTTCGAGGTATTCAAGTGTTAAAGCATAATTTAAAACAAGCAACGCGGATTCTGAAACGCTCTTAGTACCTGCATACGCTTTTTTAAACATTGAACCCAGAGCAATCGGCACTGCTGCCAATGCCAGCTTACCGCCAAGATTTGCAAAACCTTTCATGGCAGCCCTGCGAGTATCGAGCCTGTCGTAAACTTCAGGATCAACCTTTTCTATTTCTCCGAAAATATTATTAAAATTCATAGTATTAAAATTAATAGGTGGGTAAATTACTTGCGTTAATCTTTGTTTTGATATAAGTGCCGGCAATAGCCAATACTTCCGAAGGTTTACGGCTTTTATCTAAACCATTAGCATCTATAACCGAACTGTCTGCGAAAGATCCGTTACTAATCAGGTCACGGATATAAGCCGCATGACGTGCTTCAACAGAAACAATTTTGCCTGCCAATACCAGGTAGGCCGGCTCAGTTATTAACCTGCCAGCACCATTATAGGCAGATACACCAAGGTCTTCAAAAGCTTTTGCAGTGCCTAGTACGCTGTCTCTTGAAGTAAAATTGATTGTACTAAAATCTACTTCAAGCGCAACAATAGCTTTTGCCCCTAATGCGTTTTTAAAAAACTCCCGGTGGGCAATTTCATGGTCGCGAATTTCAGTTAATCTTGCTGTTTCATCAGCAGTAATACCAGAGTAAGGGGAAGAAACTACCTTAATATAGAATGCGGCTTCTAATTGTTCCAATGCATAAGCATAGTTAAGTATACCAAAATCACCGCTGAGTAAATCAACGCCGGTATTTGTTTTAACAGGATCTTTTTTGCAAGCTGCAAGTCCCGCCATTAAACCGGTAACTGATCCGGCATATCCAAGAAACTTCCTTCTGGATAATTTTGCAATGAGTTTTTCATTGCTGACTATCTCTTCTTGTTGAGATGAATTCATAGTAAGCATAATTTGATTTTTATAAAAGATAATTGATTAGAACAAGTACATATACGTTATGAAACGAGCAATACATCGTAACGTATATCAACTACTACCTATAATTTAATTTTATTTAAAGACAGTAAGTGCAACTATATATGACTAAGCAAAGGTTAACCGTTACACTCCAATGAGGCTTATTTTCCGTTTAGGCTATACTGTTATAATGATTCAATCATATAAACAAAAATATTGATCAATTACTCCCAGGCATCTGTCAGAACCGTGGATAAAATAATTAAGAGATGATAAGAAAATTAAATTTTATATGATGATAACCTGGTTTTAATTTCGAGAAGAACTAAAGTTAATAGTGCAGGTGTATAGCCAGGTAAGAACAAACAATGCCTGATTTGATAATAAAAAAACCGGTTGAAATACAACCGGTTTTTTTATGAATGAACCATATAATAAAAATTATAACACTTCTATCTGGTTTTTTAGAAGGTCATCAAATTCTTCCCTCTTGCGAATAAGAAATGGCTTTTCATTCAATATCATAACTTCTGCGGGCTTAAGCCGGGAATTATAGTTAGAGGACATCTCAAATCCATAAGCACCTGTATTATAAAAAACAAGGAAGTCACCTTCCCTGATTTCTGAGAGTTGCCTATCCCATGCGAATGTATCGGTTTCACAAATATTACCAACAACAGTATAAATACGTTCGCTAGAATTTGGGTTTGAAAGGTTTTCAATACGATGGTATGAATCATAAAACATTGGCCGTATCAAATGGTTAAAACCACTGTTAACACCTGCAAACACCGTAGCAGTTGTTTGTTTTATAACATTTGTCTTAACTATATAGTACCCGCATTCACTGACTAAAAATTTTCCTGGTTCAAACCATACCTCTATTGAACGATTGTTTACCTTTTCATAATTGTTAAATGCTTCTGCTACTTTTTGTCCCAGCAAAATGATGTCACTTTCTACATCACCTTCTTTATATGGTACTTTAAAACCGCTGCCCAGGTCAATAAATTCTAAATTTGGAAAATGCTTTGCAAGGTCAAACATAATTTCAAGACCTTGCAGGAAAACACTTACATCTTTTATATCACTACCGGTATGCATGTGAATGCCACGGATTAATAAGTTTGTTGACTTGACAATTCTTTCAATATGCCGCATCTGGTGAATGGACATTCCAAATTTACTGTCTATATGACCCGTTGAAATTTTATAATTGCCCCCTCCCATAATATGCGGGTTAAAGCGGATGCAGATCGGGTAACTGTCACCATAACGGGTTCCAAACTTTTCCAGCATCGAGATACTATCTATATTAATATGCACACCAAGATCTTTCCCTTCTTCAATCTCTTTGAAGTCTACACAATTTGGTGTAAACAAAATTCTGTCTTTAGTAAACCCGGCCCTGAATCCCAGTTTTACTTCATTAATGCTTACGCAATCAAGTGAAGCTCCAATGCTTTCCACATACTTAAGTACATTAATATTACTTAGTGCTTTACACGCATAAAAAAAACGTGCATTACATTCTGTAAAAGAAGACTGTAATTTTTTATATTGTTCTTTTATTTTTTCCGCGTGATATACATATAATGGAGTTCCGAACTCATTGGCAAGTTCTAACAGGTATGCTGAAGACAATTTTTGTGACATAATTGCGAATATAGTATTAAGTTAAGTATGGAATCATGTATCAATTGAGTGTTACGGATGTAAGCATTTTTTATAACCACAGAGCAAAGCCGGAGAGGAAGAAGAGGTTACACAGAGGTATTTCTCTGCGTAACCTCTTCTTCCTCTCCGGCTTTGCTCCGTGGTTATAAAATCTATTCAGGCGGCTCTTCCTGATTATCTTTTGATATTACTTCTAGATTATCCTCTTTGAAAGTTTCCAAAACTTGCGGATCTACAGCTTCAGTTTTTTCATCTACAACAATCTCGGGTTCTTCTATTAATTCACCATTGCCCCTAATTATCAATACACCTTCTTCATCTGATTCTTCCACTAAATTCTCGGTGGTTTCAGATTCATCTTCTTCAATATCTTTATTATCTTGAATATTTTTAACAACAGTTCCTTCCTCTTCCCGCTCCCTGAACACCTCTTTTATTTTGGGCAATTCATCCGGCGAATTAATTCCGAAATAATCCATAAAACTTTTAGAGGTGGTATACACCAAAGGTTTTCCCGGTAAGTCTTCATTTCTTCCTGTGATAACAATCAATTCCTTTTCCAGCAGTTTCTGAATACTATAATCACTGTTAACGCCACGGATAGATTCTACTTCTCCCTTTGTTATAGGCTGCTTATAAGCTATGATTGCAAGGGTTTCAAGGGAAGCAGCGGAAAGGCGCTTTAAAAACTTTTCACCATTCAGCTGAGCAACCGTTTTATGATAATCTTTTTTTGTTAGAAATTGACAGCCACCACCGCTTTGTTTCATCTCGAATGGATAAAACGAAGCTGCATATTTTTCTACAATTCCTTCAATAGCAGAATCCACCTGGTCAACGTGAATCTTATCTTCCATAAAACCAAATGTAGTATTTATAAGTTCTGTAAGCTCCAACGATGTTAATGGCCTTTCGCTGGCGAAGATTAGCGCTTCTATATGAGAAATGATATTGGATATGTCCATGTTGATTGGCGTTTATGCAGTGCCCACAATTCCGTTGCATAGGAATAAGTTAACACTTTAACCTTGCAATGCCGCGGCACCACTTACGATTTCCGTCAACTCTGTAGTAATAGCTGCCTGACGGGCCCTGTTGTAAGAAATTTTAAGGGATTTTAATAATTCGTTGGCATTCTCACTGGCCTTATCCATAGCAGTCATACGGGCACCATGTTCCGATGCATTTGCATCTAACACGGCTTTAAATAATTGGGTATTTAGAATTTTAGGCATCAGCTCTGCTATAAGCTGTTCTTTGGCTGGTTCAAAAATAAAATCAGTTTTTTTTTCTCCGGCTTTAGGTGCAATTTTCGGAATAGGTAAAAAACGCTCCACTGAAAAATATTGAGTGGCTGCATTTTTAAATTCGCTGTATACCAGCTCTACTACATCAAACACTTTATTTTCAAATGCTTTGACAGCAGCCTGTGCGCAAGCCTGAACATTTTCGAAGGTCAGATTGAGAAAAATATCTTTATGGGTAGCATCAGCATTATATTTTCCTTTAACTAATTGCTCATATCCTTTTTTACCGATATTCCATATATGAACATTTCCTTTTGCAAGTTGTGAGGAATACTTTTCTGCTATAGAGGATTTTGCAAGTTTAATGATATTGGCATTGTATGCTCCTGCTAATCCCCGGTCACTGGTTATAACTATAAATAAAACTTTATCAACAGGCCTTTCTGTGGCAAGAGATCCACCTACTTCACCTTCTGTATTGCTAACGATATTACTTAACATTTCCTGCAGTTTCCTGGCATAAGGACGCATTTGAGTTATAGCTTCCTGAGCCCTGCGTAATTTGGCAGCACTTACCATTTTCATGGCCTTGGTTATTTGCTGAGTGCTTTGAACTGATTTAATGCGGTTACGAACTTCTTTTAATGCACCTGACATAAAAGTTGATTAATTATATAGAAATGGATAAACAGATAATGACACCGGCGTTAATACCATCGCTTCTAAATCGGTTGCAAAGTTAATATAAACGAGGTTATATATAACGGCAGGTTAAAAATTCTTAAACAGCTGTTAGTTATCAGATATTAGCCGTCAGCTATCGGGCTGTCACCTCTCATAAGAAAACATCAGCAAATTCTGACTAAGGTCATTTGTATAAAATAACCCTGTAACCTCCTACTATTTATTAACTGTCCGGTGACCATTCTGGCTACATCTCTTTTTATTATTACCTTGTATGTCTTTTTCTACTGATAGCTGATAGCTGATAGCTGATAGCTGATAGCTGATAGCTGATAGCTGATAGCTGATAGCTGATAGCTGATAGCTGATAGCTGATAGCTCGTTATTTATTACCTTTATGCCCCTGTCAATATGACTATTAAAGAACTATAGCATTATTGTTGACATCACATCAAATCAATTTTACAAAATTTATCACCATACACATACATTATGATAGGTTTTATTTCAAAAATATTCGGCGGAAGTAAATCGGAGAAAGATGTTAAAGTTCTTCAACCGGTTGTGGATAAGGTCAATGGATTTTATGTAACCTACCAATCCCTTTCCAATGATGAGCTCAGAGCTAAAACGGTTGACTTTAAAAATCGTATAAATCACCATTTAGAAACTATAGATGGAGCCATTGCTAACCAACAGCAGCAAGCAGAGGCATTACCTTTAACAGATATGGCTGGTCGTGATGCAGCTTATCAGCTCATTGATAAACTTAAAAGCGACAGGGACGAACAAATTGAAGTAATACTCAAAGAAATTTTGCCTGAAGCTTTTGCAGTGGTAAAAGAAACAGCCCACCGTTTCTCTGCCAATACAGAACTGGTTGCTACCGCTACAGACCTGGACAAAGAGCTAAGTATTAGCAAACAACATATTCGCATTGAAGACAGCAACTCCATTTATAAAAATACCTGGATAGCTGGTGGCGGAGCTGTAACCTGGAATATGGTGCATTACGATGTTCAGCTAATCGGAGGATCAGTGCTTCATTCAGGTAAGATTGCGGAAATGGCTACAGGTGAAGGTAAAACACTGGTGTCTACTTTGCCGGCTTATCTGAATGCCCTTGCAGGTGAGGGTGTGCACATTGTAACAGTAAATGATTATCTGGCACGACGTGATAGTGAATGGAACGGCCCTATCTTCGAATGGCTGGGATTAAAGGTTGATTGTATAGATAAACACCAACCTAACAGCGAGGAAAGAAGACAAGCGTATTATTCAGACATCACTTATGGCACTAATAATGAATTTGGTTTTGACTACCTGAGAGACAATATGGTGCACAAACCTGATGAAATGGTACAGCGCAAGCACCATTTTGCTATGGTGGATGAGGTGGATAGCGTGTTAATTGATGACGCCCGTACTCCATTGATCATATCAGGACCGGTTCCGCGCGGCGATGACCAGCAATATCATATTCTTAAACCCAGGGTATTGCAATTGGTGGAAGCACAAAAACAAGTTGTAAATAAATTTCTTACTGAAGCCAAAAAGAAATTTGCAGAAAACAATGATGACCCTAAAGATGGCGGCCTTGCGGTGATGCGGGCCTGGCGTGGCTTACCTAAAAGCAGCGCTTTGATAAAGTTTTTAAGTGAACCCGGTGTTAAAGTAAAACTGCAAAAAACAGAAAATTATTATCTGGCAGACCAGCAAAAAGAAATGCCTAAAGTTGATGCTGAACTGTATTTTCATATAGATGAAAAAAACAACCAGGTAGATCTCACTGATAAGGGGCTTCAAATGATTACTAAATCGGGAGAAGACCCTGAATTCTTCGTGTTACCTGATATAGCTATAAAATTGGGAGAATTAGATAAAGACATTGAATTAGCCGATGACGAAAAGCTGCATAAAAAAGAACAGATACTAAACGAATACTCCATCAAAGCAGATCGTATTCATACGGTACAGCAACTATTAAAAGCTTATACTTTATTTGATATTGATGTTGAGTACGTGGTAATGGAAGGACAGGTTAAGATTGTTGATGAACAAACAGGCCGTATTCTTGATGGCCGTCGTTACTCAGATGGATTACATCAGGCAATTGAAGCGAAAGAAAATGTTAAGATAGAAGCTGCCACTCAAACCTATGCTACTGTTACATTACAGAATTATTTCAGAATGTATCATAAGCTGGCTGGCATGACGGGTACCGCAGAAACAGAAGCTGCAGAGTTGTGGGATATATACAAACTGGACGTGGTAAAAATTCCTACCAATGTTCCTGCGATTAGGAAAGACCAACAGGATCTTGTTTACAAAACAAAAAGAGAGAAGTACAAAGCTGTTATAGAAGAAATTGAAAATTTAAGGAATGCCGGCCGGCCGGTACTCGTAGGAACTACTTCGGTAGAAGTAAGTGAACTGTTGAGTAAAATGCTGAATGGTAAAAAAATTCCGCACAATGTTTTGAACGCAAAGCAGCATGCCCGTGAAGCACAGGTAGTTGCCGAAGCTGGCTTAGCAGGTGCTATTACAATAGCCACAAACATGGCGGGCCGCGGTACGGATATTAAATTAGGACCTGGTGTTAAAGAAGCCGGGGGTTTAGCTATCATAGGTACGGAAAGACATGAAAGCCGCAGGGTAGACAGGCAGTTACGCGGACGTGCCGGCCGCCAGGGTGACCCGGGAACCTCACAATTTTATGCTTCTCTTGAAGATGACCTGATGCGTATGTTTGGTAGTGATCGTATCGCTTCTATGATGGATAAAATGGGTTATAAAGAAGGTGAAGTAATTCAACACAGTATGATTACTAAGTCTATTGAAAGAGCACAAAAGAAAGTGGAAGAAAACAACTTCGGCATTCGTAAACGCTTACTTGAGTATGATGATGTAATGAATAAGCAACGAAAGGTTGTTTATGAAAAACGTAATCATGCTTTGTTCGGTGAGCGGTTAGCTCTGGATTTAGATAATGCGTTTTATGTGGTATGTGAAGGATTGGTAAATTCCTTCCGTGAGCAGGATGATTATAATGGATTCAAATTATCTGTGATCGTTAATTTTGGACTGGATACTTCTATACAGGAAAATGAATTTCTTAAAGGCAATGTAAATGACCTTGCTGAAAATTTGTACCAGGAATCAACTAAGAATTATCAGCATAAAATGAATGAATTGCGGCAAAATGCAATTCCTGTATTTAAAAATATCCGTAAGGATCAGGGAAATCACATTGAGGATGTTGTAGTGCCTTTTACTGACGGGCGCAAAAACATTCACGTATTGACAAACATGCATAAAACCATTGAAAGTGAAGGAAGCGAAATTGTAAATGCATTGGAAAGGACTATTACGCTTGCAATGATAGATGATACCTGGAAAGAACACCTGCGTGCCATGGATGATCTTAAGCAAAGTGTTCAAACAGCTTACCTGGAGCAGAAAGATCCTCTAGTAATATATAAGGTAGAGGCTTTTAGCCTCTTTCGCCAGATGGACAGTGAAGTCAACAGAGACATCGTTTCATTCTTATGTCATAGCGGAATCCCGGTAGAAAGTAATAACACACCCCTCAGGGAAGGACGTGAGCAAAAGACTGACATGAGCAGGATGCGTGCTAATAAAGAACAAATTGAAGCTGCCGGTAATGATTATGCGCCTAATGAGAAAGATTATTTCGATCCTTCTTCAGACGGTACAACTGTGAAAAAAGAACCGGTAAAAGTAGGACCCAAAATAGGCCGTAACGATTTATGCCCTTGCGGCAGTGGCAAGAAATTTAAAAATTGCCATGGTAAGGATGCGTAGAACATAATTTATCAGAAATATAAAAATCCCGATCTTCCAAGATCGGGATTTTTTTGAAGATAATAATTTAAAGAAAATTAATTTCCTGCCAAAAAATAGCCACCATACCTATTTTCACTGAACTTGTTCATAGGCAATATCTTAGGCGGCTTGCCTTTTTATAGAAGTAATCAAATATGCATGTTTAATCTGTAGCCCAAAAAAATTAGAATCTTTCACCTCGGCAGAGCCATGTTCAATTGAAATAGCTTGCTGTAAAGCAGGAAGTTCTGGATTAGATTCCTCTATAATAACAATACGAGATATTAATAAGAGCTCAGCTGGAGTGAAGGTCATTTGAATTTTTTTTCCTAAGTAATTTAAAGCATCTTCTTTGTTTTTGCCTATCCAATTTGCTGCAACAACAATATCCCATTTGTTTGAAGAGTCTTCCCTAAGGAAAAGTGCAAATAAGTCATATACGCCTTTTTCCGCAGAAGTTATTCTTTCGATTTCTATAAATTTAATTATTATTTCTTTCATAAAATTTGTAATAGAGATGTAGCACTTGTTATCATCAATTTAGCGTCTGCCGGACTTACAATTCCATGAGAACTATATCTCGCTTCAGGATTCCAAATTGCAATTGCAGACCACTCAGCAAGATGTGTTGCCTTCAAAGTTGTTTCTATCCCGGTAAAGGCCAAAAGTACATCTAAATCATGGTTTTTGGACTTTTGAACTTTTCGAATTCCTTACTCGTTGAAGGGAATCCTGTCCAATTAAGTGTGTTACAAATCTTATGCTTTAAAGCAATTTCGATTGAATATCCACAGATATATACAGCACCATCATATCGATGGGCATTTAGAAGAGTTTCTGCGTCAGTAAGACGCTCCTTAGCTATAATCATTAAATTTGAAGTACTTATCATCTTTAACCTTTAGTTTCACACAGATAATTAGCATTTAAGAAGTTTTGCTAATTCCATTTTAGTTTGTCCAATTTACATTTTGTTCTTACAAGAAACAACATTTGATGATTAATTTATCTAACGGCATATCGTTCATTTATTTACCATATTATAATAATAGCAACAAAAAAAGCGTAGTGATTAGCTACGCCCTTTTCAACTTAAAAAAAATTTAACTTTCTTTCTCAGTTTCCCTGGAGTCTTCATTATCTTTTTCTCCCTGCTGTAATTTTTCTTTTATTTGAGCCAATGCACCAAGGTCACCCAGAGTGGCTTTTTCTACTTTACTCTGAATGTTTTTAACAACTTTCTTCGTTTTATCAGCTTCTACTCTGGCTTCCTTACGGGCTGCTTCTTTTTCTTCAATTTTTGCCTGCTCCCAGATGCGTGTGTGTGAAAGAACGATTCTCTTTTCATTACGGTCAAATTCAATTACCATGAAAGGAGCTGTCTGGTCAACAGTAAATGAAGTTCCATCTTCTTTTGTCATGTGCCTGTTAGGAGCAAATCCTTCCAAACCATAAGATAATTGTACCACCGCTCCCTTATCATCTTTTTTGATTACTGTTCCTTCATGAATACTACCTACGCCAAATGTATCTTCCAGCGCATTCCAAGGATCTTCTTCAAGCTGTTTGTGACCTAATTGAAGCTTGCGGTTTTCTTTGTCGATACCAAGAATGATTATGTCAATATGTTCTCCGACTTTAGTGTATTCGGAAGGATGATTAAAACGTTTTAACCAGCTTAAATCACTAATATGAATCATACCACCGATACCTGGTTCCAGTTCCACAAAAACACCATATGGAGTAATATTTTTAACCAATCCTTTATGACGGCTGTCAACGGGATATTTGTTTTCAATTTCATTCCATGGATCAGGAGTAAGCTGCTTAATAGACAAACTCATTTTTCTTGAATCTTTATCAAGTGTTACTACTTTAGCTTTGTATTCATCACCTAATTTAAAAAATTCCTTGGCATTGATTGGAGTATTTGCCCAGGTGATTTCACTAACGTGAACAAGTCCTTCAACACCGGGCATAATTTCGAGGAAAGCACCATAGTCTTCAATATTAACAACTTTACCCTTTACAATTTCAGCTTCTTTAACACCTTCAGGTAAAACATCCCATGGATGCGGTGTTAATTGTTTTAAACCTAAACTGATACGTTTTTTATCGTCATCAAAATCAAGCACCACAACATTCAACTTCTGATCTAATTTCAATACTTCTGTAGGATGGTTGATACGGCCCCAGCTGATATCGGTAATGTAAAGTAATCCATCAAGGCCACCCAGGTCCATAAAAGCTCCGAAGTCTGTAATATTTTTGATAGTTCCTTCAAGAACCTGGCCTTTTTCAAGCTTACTCATAATTTCAGCACGTTGTGCCTCGATATCGCTTTCTATAAGTGCTTTGTGAGATACTACGGCGTTTTTAATAGCCTCGTTAATCTTAACAACTTTAAACTCCATTGTCTTACCAACGAACTGGTCGTAATCTGTTACTGGTTTCACATCAATCTGTGATCCGGGCAGGAATGTTTCCATTCCAAAAACGTCTACAATCAAACCGCCCTTTGTTTTACTGGTAACAGTACCAGTAACAATTTCACCAGTCTTATGAACTTCCACGATCTTTTCCCAGGCACGGGTAGTGCGGGCTTGTTTCCGGCTAAGATGCAGATGACCTTCTCTGTCTTCCTTTTCTATAACCATTACTTCTACCTCATCTCCGATTTTTAAACCAGCAGTATCTCTGAACTCATTCAAAGAAACCAAACCATCGCTTTTAAACCCGATATTAATAACCACATCGGTTTTAGTTAAAGCAACTACCAGACCTTTTACTAATTCTCCATCAGTAATAGCAACGAATGTATTATCATATACATCATCGTACTTTAATCTTTCTTCTTTTGTATAAGAAGAAACATTCCTTTTGTCAATGCTCCAGTCAAAATCATCATGAGCAGTAGGCGCCACAACTGGAGCCTTCTCCTCAACAGGTGGATTTAGTATCGCTGTAGTCTCCTCCGGAATTTGGGGAGCCTCCTGAACATCAGCGTTTGAATTAATAATATTGTTTTCAGACATAAATTAAACCCGAGAGATTTTAAAATTCGGGGCTGCGAAGATAAATCAAAAGTTGTATAAGTCAAATTAACAATATACGTGGCAGGTGTACAAATCAATCAGGATTAAATGGGTATTATATTACCCGGTTACAGGTAATAAAAATAATATTCAGATAATTTTATTCCATAAGAAATTATTAGCCACTGAATTATAAGAAGTTATCTAGAGTTATTAAAGATAATAATGGAGGCACTGTATTAGTTGATTTAATTATTATAAATTATTAATTATGGAAAAGATAGATAAACTTAATGTTATGAATAAAGTATTGCGAGAAATTGATGATCTCGTAAATAGCGAAACATCCTTATTAAAAAAACTAGGACAATTAGAAGCAGATAATATAAACTTGGGTGATAAAGTTTTGGAAGAGCAATTGTCTGTTATTTATGAGCATGTAGATAATTCACTATCAGAAACCAGTACATTACAGGCAACATACTCAACCATAATAGAGCAATTTATTAAAGACAATAATCTTGAAGAGGTAGTGGCAAACGCTAACATCAGCGCCAGTTAAAGGATCAGGTATCAGGTAGCTGACGGCTTAACGCTGTCATCAGGTATGAGGTAGAACCCTCTGTGTATATTTTTAAGAATTTTATTTACAGAAGATCTATTATAATTACTTATGAACAATTTGAACAAACTGAAAATTATACCTCATACCTGATAATGGCGTTAAGCCGTCAGCTACCTCATACCTCATATCTCATATCTGATGACGGCGTTAAGCCGTCAGCTACCTCATACCTGCTCACTTATAGCTTTAGCAGCTATATACCCTGTAGTCCAGGCATTTTGAAAATTGTATCCACCGGTAACTCCATCAATATTTAGTACTTCTCCAGCAAAAAATAAATCAGGAACAATTTTACTCATCATAGTATTTGGATCAACTTCGCTTAGGTTGATTCCGCCTGCAGTTACAAATTCCTCTTTGAAGGTTGTTTTACCTTGCACATCAAATTCACCGGCACTTAACTTCTTTACCAGTTTATTCTGTTCCTTTGCTGGCAGATCCGACCAGCGGATATCTGGCTTTATTCCTGCTTCTTCTATAAAATATTCCCATAATCGCTGTGGTAATTTGAAAGGATTTCTGTTAATTATTTTTTGAGAAGCCAGTTGAAACCGTATCTCTTGTAATGTATCTTTTAAACTTTGTTCATTAAATTCAGGTAGCCAGTTTATAACAACTTTAAAAATATAGTTTCGTTCAGCTAATTCACGTGCACCCCATGCGCTTAACATCAAAACTGATGGGCCACTCATTCCCCAATGGGTAATGAGTAAAGGTCCTGATTCTTCAAGCCTGGTTCCCATAATTTTTACCAAGACATTTTCAACTGTAATCCCCATCAACTGAGTGATTGAGTTATTGAGTATTTTAAATGTGAACAAGGAAGGAACAGGTTCTTCAATTGTATGCTTCAAATTTGTTAGCCATTGAAACATGATGGATTTATTATAGCCGCCGCATGCCACACATATGAAGTCAGCGTTAAGCTGCCGCGAATCAGCTAATAGAATTTCAAATTTGCCTGCACCTGATTTTATATGTTTAACTTCGGCATTCATCATTATCTCTACTCCATACCGGTTCACTTCCCTGCTAAGACAATCAATAATAGTTTGAGATGAATCGGTAACAGGAAACATTCTTCCGTCTGTTTCTGTTTTTAGAATAACTCCTCTTTCTTCAAACCATTTTACAGTTTCTGAGGTAAAGAAATGGTAAAAGGATTTTTTTATAAAGTTAGCGCCACGCGGGTATTTTTTAACCATCTCTGCTATACTTGAACAGTCGTGCGTTACATTACACCTGCCTCCTCCGCTTATTTTTACCTTCGACAATATCTTGCCAGTCTTTTCAATCAGTATTACATGTAAATTTCCATTCATCCTGGCAGCATTAACAGCACAGAAAAACCCTGCTGCGCCTCCGCCTATAATAATAAGTTTTTTCAACATGGTTATTAAATAAGATAGCCAATCACTGAACGTGCAAAATGAAATTCTCAACAGTTGTTTTCATAATTCTGAATTACTAACAATAGAACTGATAACTGTTCTTACCAGTTAAATCCCGGAAAAACAAAATAAAAAATACTCCACCATTTATATTCCATTGACAAACATATTTTAAAAGGACCTTCTACTCGAATGTTCTCTCCGTTTTCCATTACAGCTGTATATGTAATAAAGCCTGCTGCATATCCTATACCGGTCTGTCGTTCTTCCTTTAGTTCAAAATTAATTTCTGCAAAAGAATAAGAGGAGTCGCAAAAATGAGGATATGATGCAAACACCGTATTGATTTTATACAATACTTCTTGCTTTGAAAGAACCGTTCCGTTAGGTAAAATAAAAGATGGGGCTAGTTCCCAATTATTTTCATCTATTTCATGATTGAGCCAACTTTCTATAAACTCTATTGCCCGGGATTCGATATCCGAATGGTGATTAGGATGAAACTCTTCATAAATGAAATGCGTTATTAGGCTGGGAATTTGAATATCATTTGTTTGGTGCTCAAATAATTCTTCAGTTATAAAATTGTACTTAAGACGCGAATTGTATTCATTTGAAAAGTCAATCATAATATTTTTACTTTCCATTAATGCGCGAAGGTTTTCCAGGGCTGTTTCAATTTCCAGGTCATTCAATTCATTTGATTTTTTAAAAAATGGCTTGCCTAAAAAATCAAAGATTTTAACTTGCCGGATATTTACAAACGCATGTTCTAATTCAAGAATGTTTTTCAGAAATTGGCTTTCCAGATCCGGAGGCAATGGCTGAGTACCCATTAATTCTCCACCACATTCAGCTTTTAATTTCAAATGCAATATCTCATTCTCAATTCGCAGGTTTTCTTCAGGATCATCACTAAAAAAATCGGTTGAAGCATCTGTGTTTTTATCTTTCATAATTATTATTATTTAACTATGAAAATAAAAAAAGGGCAAACCATTAAACGGGTGATTCAACGTTATTTAAAAATTCTCTTTCATAATAAGATGCATCAAGATTTGAATTGGCCTTTTCATTCATTTCTATTTTTTTAAATGAAGAAAGGATATCGGCCTTCCCTTTCTTTACACAAATATTATGTTCATAATGTGCAGCCGGTTTGCCATCTTTTGTTCTAATGGTCCACCCATCATCATCATACCACACCTGTTTCACTCCCAGATTGATCATTGGTTCAATAGCTATAACAAGTCCTTCCTGTAATTTTATACCAGTTCCACGTTTACCATAATTTGGAACCTGGGGATCTTCATGCAGGTGTTTACCTAATCCGTGGCCTACCAGTTCACGAACTACTCCGTAGCCATACTGTCGTTCAGTATAATCCTGGACAGCAAAAGAAATATCTCCAATACGATTTCCGGCTATTGCTTTTTCTATGCCTTTATACAACGATTCCTTTGTAACACGCAATAGTGTTTTTTCATTTTCAGTAATACTTCCTATTGCAAATGTGTATGCACTATCTCCGTGAAAACCATTTTTAAAAACACCAACATCAATAGAGACAATGTCACCTTCGTTAAGATTCTTAGCATTAGGGATACCATGAACAATTGCGTCATTCACAGAAATACAAGATGTAAAAGGAAATCCACGATAATTTTTGAAAGAAGGAATGGCTTTGTTATCAAGAATAAATTGTTCTGCATGCCTGTCTATCTCTAAAGTAGATATACCCGCTTTAAGTAAAGAAGCTACTTCTGCAATAGTATCACTCACCAATAAACAACTTTCCCTTATTAGCTCGATTTCTTCTTTTGTTTTATAATGAATCATTGTAACTTTTATTTTTGAATTAAATTTACCTTATGCTTAAGTCAACACTGGTTACAACTCAGGTTTAATGATATCAGCTAACCATAAAATAAAAAACCTGACAAATTTTTATACTTGCCAGGCCATAATTAATTTAATTAAATTTATTAGATAGTAGTAGATGTCTGGGTGGTTTGTCTACCCTGTATTCTACCACCTTTCATCAAGCCATCATATTGACGCATTAAGAGTTGTGTTTCGATTTGCTGTAAAGTATCCAATACAACCCCCACCATAATTAGTAATGAGGTTCCTCCAAAAAATGTCGAAAAGCTTTGAGTGATATGCAAACGTTGCGCAAATCCTGGAAGTATACCAACGATAGCCAATAAAACGGCTCCCGGCAATGTAATGCGATCCATAATTGTACCTATGTAATCAGCAGTAGGCTGACCGGGTTTAACACCTGGAACAAATCCATTATTTCTCTTTAGATCGTCTGCAATCTGTTTTGGATTAAAAATTAAAGCTGTATACAGGAACGTAAACCCTATTACGATCACCGCATAAATAACCATGTGCCATACATCTTTAGAGTCAGCGAAAATCCTGGCAATGCCCTTGCCTGATTCAAAACTTGTATAAGAAAACAAAGTAGGTAAAAACATGATTGCCTGAGCAAAAATGATAGGCATTACACCAGCACCATTTACTTTTAAAGGTAAAAATTGCCTTGCTCCTCCAAACTGTTTGTTACCAACTATTTGCTTAGCATATTGTACCGGTATTTTTCGAACTCCCTGTACCAATACAATTAAACCCATTATGATTGCGATAAGCACTGCTATTTCCAGAAAAAATATTAAGGGACCACCACCACCGCGTTCTGATTTAGAAACCCATTCCTGGATCGTGGCCTGTGGAAGACGGGCGAGAATACCAACCATGATTATAATAGAAATACCATTACCTAATCCCTTATCTGTGATTTTTTCTCCAAGCCACATAACAAAGAGCGTACCTGCCGTTAAAATAATTGTAGTGGAAAAAGGGAAATAAGGTGCATAAGACGCTATTAATGCCGGGCCGTTTACCTGGCGCAGATACGCAACGTATGCACCCGCCTGTACAGCAGTTATTGCAACGGTAAGATATCTTGTCCACTGATTAATTTTTTTTCTTCCACTATCACCTTCTTTCTGAATCTTCTGCATTTGAGGAACCAGAATAGTCATCAATTGCATAAAAATTGAAGCAGATATGTAAGGCATAATTCCAAGCGCAAGAATAGACGCCTGTGAAAATGCGCCACCTGCAAAAGCATCTATTAATCCTAAAGGTCCGGATTGAGCACTGCTTGTATTCAATAGATTAGGGTCAATACCGGGAAGAGTAATATGAGCACCAAGCCGATAAATCAATATAAGAACTAAGGTAGTGATGATCTTTAATCTCAGTTCCTCAATGCTCCAGATATTCTTAAGTGTCTTTATAAATTTGTTCACAGGTTTGTCAAAATTTAATTCAACTAGAAGGAAGATCCTTCTGATATACATCCGGAAAGGTACTTAAAAATTATGCAACAATCTCAACGCTTCCACCAGCAGCTTCAATTGCAGCTTTAGCCTTTTCGCTTGCAGCATTTACTTTGAATGCAAGCTTTGCTTTTAACTCACCATTTCCAAGAATTTTTACCCTGTCCGAATGGCTAATCAATCCATTAAAATATAAATTCTCAGAAGAGAATTCACTTATATCATATTTTTCGACCAACAGATCAATTTGGCCAAGGTTAAATACTTTATATTCAACACGGTTATTATTAGTAAAGCCACGTTTAGGAAGCCTTCTCTGAATTGGCATCTGACCGCCTTCATGAGCCATCTTTATTTTATAACCGGCCCGGCTTTGACCACCTTTATTACCTTTGGTTGAAGTACCACCTTTACCGGAAGCTTCACCACGCCCCAAACGTTTCTGTTTATGAGTGGAACCTTTTGCTGGGCGGAGATTATGTAATTCCATATATTAATTTTTACTTAACGGGGTTAATTCTCCTCGCTTATATTAAAGAATATTTCTTAAATTATTTTTGAAAGGTCAACACAAATTGCTGATACTAATTAATGTTAAATTAATCCGGTAGCCGGGTCTTCAGGTTTGGTCATTGGTGCAGAATATACCACTTCCTCATCAGGAGTTGTTGAAAATTCTGTAGAAGCAGAAGGCAATACTACCTCCTTATTAACAGTAGATTGAAATTCTGCTGAAGCAGTAGGTAAGCCAACTTCCTCATCTACTGTTGTTATAGATTCAGATGGAGCTACAGGCAATTCTAATGTGTGATCTGCGACTTGTAATTCATCTGTGTACTTTGGAACTGATTCGCTTCCGCCTTCGGTTTCTTCAATTTTAATTAAATGATTCACTTTACGAACCATTCCGAGAATCGGGGCGGTCGCTTCTACTTCACGTGAAGCATTCAACTTATTCAATCCCAGAGCTCTTAACGTTAATTTCTGACGTTCAGGCCTGTCAATCCCACTCTTTATCTGAGTTATTTTAATCTTTGTCATTGTTTTCCACTTTCATGTTTCGAATTCGCAATCAGAACTAAGCCCATCATTGCTTGGATACAAGTTATCCGTTAAATACTTTCTTTAAACTAATATTTCTGGTTTTAGCAACACCTATTGGTTCTCTTAACATGGCCAGCGCTTTAAAAGTTGCCTTGATAACGTTGTGTGGATTAGCAGATCCTAAAGATTTAGCCAATACATCGGTTATACCGGCACTTTCTAAAACTGCACGCATACTACCTCCGGCAATTACACCTGTACCATGTGCGGCTGGTTTTATTAAAACCTTTGCAGCACCATCTTTAGCAAGCTGATCATGAGGGATAGTTCCATGCATTACCGGAACCCTTATCAGGTTTTTCTTTGCATCCTCAATTCCTTTAGCAATAGCTTCCTGAACCTCTTTTGCTTTACCTAATCCATGTCCTACAACTCCTCCTTCATTACCTACTACTACAAGTGCTGAGAAACTAAATGCACGGCCACCCTTTGTTGTTTTAACAACCCTGTTTATTGAAACAACCTTTTCTTTTAACTCCAGGTCGCCAGCTTTAACTTTATTTAAAATGACATTTGACATTATAATCAATTACGATTTTTGGAACCAGTTTAAAATTATTCTTTACAGCCTGATTAAAATTTAAGTCCGCCTTCACGCGCACCTTCAGCAACAGCCTTAATTCTACCATGATATAAATATCCGCCGCGGTCAAATACAACATCACTCAGTCCAAGAGCAGTCGCCTTTTTGGCTATTGCACTCCCTACCATTTTACTCTTTTCAGATTTATTTACCTTTTGGGCAAGTATATCTTTATCTAATGATGAAGCGGCTGCTAATGTTTCATTTCTTACATCATCAATCAACTGCACATAGATTTCAGTATTACTCCTGAATACAGACAATCTTGGTTTTTCAGTTGTACCGGCAATTTTCCTGCGAATCCGATACCTGATTTTTTGTCTGCTTAACACTTTTGCATTCATACTATTTTATTTTATTTCCCGATACTGCCGGGATCTTAATAATTATAAGCTGTATTAATTATTGTAATTACTAGATAATTACTTACCGGCAGCTTTACCAGCCTTTTTACGAACCACTTCACCGGAGTATCTTACCCCTTTCCCTTTATAAGGCTCAGGTTTGCGCAAACCCCGGATTTTTGCAGCTACCTGCCCTAAAAGTTGCTTATCAATACCTTCAAGGCTGATCTTTGGATTCTGACCTTTTTCCGTTAGTGTTCCGAGTTTCAATTCTTTTGGAACAGCAAAAATTATATTGTGAGAGAAGCCTAAAGCGAGGTCGAGCATATTTCCCTGGTTGGTTGCTTTAAATCCAACGCCTACCAGTTCCAGATCTTTCTTAAAGCCTTCCGTTACACCTTTTACCATATTTGATAAAAGAGAACGATACAAACCATGCAATGCACGGTGACGGATCTGATCAGTAGGACGGGTTATTTCAACAGTACCGTTATTAACTGAAACTTTTATATCCCTGTCAATAGCTTGTTTTAACTCACCTTTAGGCCCTTTAACAGAAATTATATTATCGTTTCCTACTGCTACTGTAACACCTCCAGGAATTATTACCGGTTGTTTACCAATACGAGACATAGTCGGTTTAATTTTAAGATTACGAAACTGGATTATGTTCAGCCACGACTCTGGCTTAATTGTTAATCCCTGTTGTCAGATCGTGTTAATGTAAGTGACAACTACCTTTCAAAACCAATTAATAGATATAGCACAAAACTTCTCCACCCACATTTTGTGATTTTGCTTCCTTATCACTCATAACACCTTTTGAAGTAGAGATTATTGCAATGCCCAAACCATTCTTAACCCTTTTAAATTCTGAAGGACTTGAGTAAGTACGCAATCCCGGGCGGCTAATTCTCTCCAGGCTTTGTATTGCTGGTTGTTTTGTATCCGAATCGTACTTTAAGGCAATCTTGATAAGGCCCTGCTTAGAATCATCATCAAATTTATATTTGAGGATGTAGCCTTTTTCATAGAGTATCTCTGTAATACGCTTTTTTAAATTTGAAGCTGGTATCTCAACAATCCGGTGATTTGCCATCTGAGCATTCCGGATTCTTGTAAGATAATCTGCTATAGGATCAGTTACCATTGTGTGTAAGAAATTAATAGTTTAAAAAATTACAATGCGATATCCATTTATCACCAATTGTTTACTCTTCAGTAAACAAGTACAATATTGTTTACCAACTTGATTTGGTAACACCAGGAATTTTACCAGCCAATGCCATATCACGAAAAGCAATTCTTGACATTCCAAAGAACCTGATATATCCTCTTGGACGGCCAGAAATCTGGCAGCGATTTTTAAGGCGTACAGGTGAAGCATTTTTAGGCAGCTTATCCAAAGCCTGGTAATCACCTTCAGCTTTCAGTGTTGCCCTCTTATCCGCGTATTGAGCCACCATTGCCATTCTTTTCCTTTGCCTGGCTTTAACTGATTCTTTTGCCATATTCGAGTTTTATAAATTTGATATTAAGATCCGTTTTATTAAGAATAAATTAATTGTTATCCTTTTTGATATTTTTAAAGGGCATACCCAATTCCTTTAATAATTCGTAAGCCTCTTCATTTGTATTAGCAGTAGTTACAAATGTGATATCAAGGCCAGTGATTTTATTTACTTTATCAATATCAATTTCCGGAAAAATAATCTGTTCAGTAACACCTAAGGTATAATTACCCCGGCCATCGAAAGACTTATCATTAATACCTTTGAAATCACGAACACGAGGTAAGGCTACTGAAATAAGCCTGTCTAGAAACTCGTACATTTTAACTCCGCGTAATGTTACCCTTGCACCTATTGGCATGTTCTTACGCAGCTTAAAATTAGAAATATCCTTTTTAGACATCGTAGCAATTGCCTTCTGGCCAGTTATAGTTGTCAGTTCTTCAACAGCCACATCAACCAGTTTTTTGTCAGTGACCGCACCGTTAACCCCACGGTTCAAACAAATTTTTTCCAGTTTAGGAGCCTGCATGATGCTACCGTAACTAAACTTTTTTATTAAGGCTGGCACAACTTCAGCTTTATACTTATTTGCCAGTCTCGGTCTATATTTATCAGTACTCATAATTTAACCACCTCCCCGGATTTTTTCAAAATTCGAACTAATTTACCATTTTCACGTGAACGTTTTATTTTTGAACCTTTACCACTTTTTGCATCCCACAACATAACGTTAGAGATATTTACCGAAGCTTCCTTTTTCAAAATTCCACCTTTGGTATTTTGAGCAGATGGCTTAGTATGTTTGGAAACAATATTAACACCTTCAACGATCACACGTCCTTTTTCCACCAATACTTCCAGCACTTTACGAGGTTTCTTAAGGTCCTTGTCATCACCTGAAATGACTACAACGGTATCACCTTTTTTAATATTGAATTTCGGTTTGAATCTTGTATTCATGTAGATTCTATTTTAGTCTTTTTACTTATTGTTTATTACTCACTTTAAAACGGCGCAAAAGTACCATTACAACACTTCCGGAGCTAAAGAAATGATTTTCATGTATCCCTTATCTCTTAATTCCCTGGCAACTGGTCCGAATATACGTGTACCTCTTGGTTCTTCCGCAGCATTTAACAACACTACTGCATTATCATCAAACCGGATATAAGAACCATCTTTGCGACGCAATTTATTTTTTGTTCGAACAATGACTGCTTTAGTTACCGTACCTTTTTTAATGCCGCCCGATGGCAAAGCATCCTTTACAGTAACAACTATCTTATCTCCTATTCTGGCTGTTAATTGACCGCTATTTCCCAGAACACGAATACATAATACTTCTTTTGCTCCGCTGTTATCAGCTACATTTAACCTGCTTTCCTGCTGAATCATTTTATTCTATTTAAGGTGAAGTCAGATTCAGATATAATCCTATCTAAAATCATCCATTACAAAGTTTATTAACTATACTTCAGTTGCCTTCGATAATGAGTTCAATTTGAAATCACCATTTAATTATTTCACTTTCTCCAAAACTTCAACCAGCCTCCAGCGTTTAGTTTTGCTTAGCGGACGTGATTCCATTATCTTAACCAAATCACCAATACTGCATTCATTTTTTTCGTCATGAGCATGGAACTTAGTAGTCTTTTTCACAAATTTTCCATAGATAGGGTGTTTTACTTTTCTTTCAATGGCAACAGTAATAGTTTTAGCCATTTTATTACTTGTCACAACCCCTGTCCTGACTTTTCGCAAATTTCTTTCATCCATCTTATTATTTTTTAGCTTTAAGCTTAACAAAGCTTGAATATGTTCAGCAACTTATCTTTGTAGTAAACACTAAAAGATTATACAGTCAGACTTTTCTTCTTAAGTTCAGTCTTTAAACGGGCAAGATCTTTTCTTAACGACCTTATGCTCATAGGATTTTCAAGAGGAGTAATAACATGAGCAAACTCCAATTTTTTCAATCTCATCTCATCTTCCTGTATTCTTGCCTTCAAATCTAATTCACTCATCTCCCTTATACTTTTAACAAAATCAATTTTCTTTAACATCTATATTTCAATTTGAAATTTGAGAATTCTGAAGTTACTCTGGTATGATTAAACGGATAATGTTTTTAACAAGAACCTTTCAAACAAGTCAACTACGCTGAGTAATCCCTTCTTGTAACAAACTTAGTTCTGATAGGCAATTTTTGAGCTGCCAGTTCAAAAGCTTCTTTTGCAATCTGAGCAGGCACACCGTCTGCTTCAAACAAAATTCTTCCTGGTTGTACTACTGCTGCCCAATGGTCAGGAGCACCTTTACCCTTACCCATTCTCACTTCAGCAGGTTTGCGGGTAATAGCCTTATCAGGAAATACACGAATCCAAACGCTTCCTTCCCTTTTCATGTGTCTTGTTAATGCCTGACGTGCAGATTCTATCTGGCGATCAGTTAACCAAATCGGTTCCATGGCTTTCAAAGCAAATGAACCAAACTCAATAGTTGCACCTCTCTTGGTATTCCCTTTCATGTGGCCTCTCTGCATTTTCCGGTGCTTCGTCCTTTTTGGCTGTAACATATAAGTTCTTAGTTATGAATTATAAGTTGTGAGTGTAATGAACGCACGAACTCAAATATTAATATTGATAAATGCCCACTGTCTTATTTAATTAAGACACTGGAGCTTTAAGATCAGAAGCTTACCTTCTGTTGTCTCTTCCACCACCACTATTAGCTCCACTTCTTCCACCTCCACCACTGCGGTCACCACCGCCTCCTCCACCAGATCTGTTATCTCTGCTGTCCCTGTTATCTCTTCTATCCGGACCTCTTTCTTCTCTTTCACCACCAGGACGTCTGTCTCTCCTGTCACTTACTTCACTTTTTCCCCCTACAAAATTTGGATTCAGGTCTCTTTTAGTCAACACCTCACCTTTACAAATCCAAACTTTTATTCCAATTTTACCATAAACGGTAAGGGCAAAAATAGAGGCATAGTCAATGTCCATCCTGTAAGTATGCAATGGAGTACGGCCTTGTTTAATTTCTTCGGAACGAGCGATTTCAGCACCACCTAAACGGCCACTCACCTTAACCTTTATTCCTTCAGCTCCCATACGAAGTGATGAAGCGATTGCCATTTTAATAGCTCTCTTATAGTTAATACGATTTTCAATTTGCTTGGCAATAGTGTCGGCTACTATGTTTGCATCCAGTTCCGGGCGGCGTATTTCCAGGATATTAATCTGTACGTCATCCTTCCCGGTCAGTTTCTTTAATTCTTCCTTAATTCTATCTACTTCATTACCACCTTTACCAATAATGATTCCAGGCTTAGATGTATGAATTGTTACAATAAGCTTTCCAAGTGTACGCTCAATTACAATCTTAGCGATCCCTCCTTTGTTGATACGGGCCATAAGGTAAGTGCGGATCTTATGATCCTCAATTAACTTAACGGAATAATCTCTTTTATTTCCGTACCAGTTACTTTCCCAACCACGTATGATTCCTAACCTTGCACCAATAGGATTTGTTTTCTGACCCATACTCGGTATTTAGTTAATTTAGTTTAAACATTTTTATTTCACTATTCCAAATTATTACAAAGCACTAATATATTAGGGTTTTGTGTCAACAACTACGGTAACATGGTTACTACGTTTACGTACACGGTAACCCCGTCCCTGAGGTGCCGGCCTCATACGCTTTAATACCCTTGCACCATCTACCATTATAGTTTTTACAACAAGTTCTGCTTCATCTCCACCTTCATTCTTCTGTTTCCAGTTATTGATGGCTGAAAGTACCAACTTACGTAAAGGAACAGCCGGGTGCTTGGTATTATGTTCCAATTCTGCCAAAGCTTTTTCTACATTCAATCCACGGATCAGGTCTGCAAGCAAACGCATCTTTCTGGGTGATGTAGGATAATTATTTAATTTAGCTATTGCTTCCATTTTTATTTTGTTCTATATTTCTGGTTCAGGGTCTCACCATTTGTGTGATAAGTTCTGGCTCCGGCCGTGAACTGTAAACTATTATTTTAGGCAATTTTTTTGCTCGAGTGTCCTCTGAAATTTCTTGTAGGTGCAAACTCACCTAACTTATGGCCTACCATAAACTCAGTTACATATACGGGGATAAACTTATTTCCGTTATGAACAGCAAAAGTATGCCCAACAAAATCCGGAGTAATAGTAGAGCGGCGGCTCCATGTTTTTATAACACCCTTCTTCGACTTTCCATCATTAACAGCCAACACCTTTTTCTCTAGATGTTCTGCTACGTAAGGACCTTTTTTAACTGAACGAGCCATAATGGTTTCGTTATTAATTATTAATTAGTGAAATGATGCAATTAAATTCTGTGTTCTATTTAGCTAACTTCTTACCATTTTTTCTTTGTATGATAAGCTTGTCGCTACCTTTTCCTCTCGTTCTTGTTTTAAGACCTCTTGAATATTGTCCATTCCTTGAACGAGGCTGTCCACCGGATGCCTTTCCTTCGCCACCGCCCATCGGATGATCAACAGGGTTCATGGCAACACCTCTTGTACGGGGACGAATACCTCTCCAACGGTTTCTACCTGCTTTACCCATGCTCTGAAGGCTGTGATCGCTGTTACTTACTACACCAACAGTTGCATAGCAATTAATCAATACCTTTCTTAATTCACCTGAAGGCATTTTAAGTACTGCATATTTTGCTTCCTTATTACTAAGCTGAGCAGAAGAACCAGCACTTCTTGCCATCTTACCACCCTGGCCAGGCTGCATTTCAATATTATGAACCATTGTACCCAAAGGCATATTTTTTAACTGTAATGCATGACCGATTTCAGGCGCAACTTCATCACCACTTATAACATTACCACCGACCTGGATACCTTGTGGAGCAAGAATATATCTTTTTTCCCCATCCGCATAATTCAACAAAGCAATAAATGCTGTGCGGTTTGGATCGTATTCTATACTGGCTACAGTAGCGGGAACACCTTTTTTATCTCTTTTGAAATCAATGGTACGGTACATTTTCTTATGTCCGCCACCCATATTTCTTGAAGTCCTTCTTCCCTGTACATTTCTACCAGCAGTAACTTTAACCTTCTCCAACAAACTCTTTTCGGGAGTATTTGATGTAATTTCTGCATAGGCATTACCAATTCTCCATCTGGTGCCGGCAGTCATCGGTTTGTATTTCTTTAATGCCATTTTATTATCTTTTTTCTGCGAATTTATCAGCTTCGCCTGCCTTAATAATTGTTATCAGATATTAGAGTAAAGGTCAATACTTTCTCCTTCAGCCACTGTTATCAATGCTTTTTTAAAAGCTGGTTTGCGGCCTTGTATATAACCTGCTTTTGTAGAGCGGGTTTTAGTTTTACCAGGTACTACGCAGGTATTAACATTTATTACTGTTACGCCATAAAATTCTTCTACAGCTTTCTTTATCTCTAATTTATTGGCCTTTCTGCTTACTTTAAAAGCATACCTACGCAATTTTTCCTGCTGCGCATTTGCTTTTTCAGTTAGAACCGGCTTTACCAATACTTCAGATAATTTCATCTTATCTTAATTTGAAAATTTAAAAATTCAATTTGAAAATTACCTGTCATTAATTTAATTAACAGACTTTCTAATTATGTTATGCTCCAGCTTCTGCTACTTCTTCCTGTTCGCCGAAAATTTTTGCTGCACTTTCTGTAAGAACCAAAACATTGGCATTCATGATATCATAAGTATTCATATCACTAAGTAATGTTCCCTGAATTGAATAAATGTTCCTTAATGACAAGTAAACATTATCATCAAACTCGGAAGTCACAAATAAAGTCTTCTTACCTGACAGGTTAAGACGCTTAATTATATCAGTAAAATGCTTTGTTTTAGGAGCTTGTATACTAATATCTTCTACAACAACAATTGCATTGGCTTTTGCTTTATAAGCCAGGGCAGAAATCTTAGCGAGATCCTTCACTTTACGATTCAACTTAAAATCATATCCATGAGGTTTTGGTCCGAATATAGTACCGCCCCCTTTATAAAGCGGGTTACGAATATTTCCTTTTCTTGAACCTCCGGTACCTTTTTGTTTGTGTAACTTACGTGAAGCACCTTGTACTTCAGCACGTGTTTTTACTTTGTGCGTTCCCTGACGGCGGGCTGCTAAAAATTGCTTAACAGCCAGGTAAATAACATGGTCATTTGGTTCAACTCCAAAAATTTCTTCAGGAAGTTCAACAGACCTGCCGGTTGTAGCGCCTTGAATATTTAAAACTTCTACTTGCATATTACTTCTGTATTAAAACGATTGAACCATTGTGACCAGGAACTGAGCCACTTACTAAAATGTAATTTTTTTCTGCAAAGATCTTTATCACTTTTAACCCTTTCATTTTAACTCTGTCACCACCCATCCTGCCGGCCATTCGCATGCCTTTAAAAACTCTCGCTGGATAAGAAGAGCCGCCAACAGAGCCGGGTGCACGCTGGCGATCATGCTGGCCATGGGAAGCTTCACCTACTCCATGGAAACCATGACGTTTAACAACACCCTGGAAACCTTTACCTTTTGTAGTGCCTACTACATGCACTTGTTCACCTTCAGTAAATATGTCTACAGTTATTGTTTCACCTAAATTCTTAACAACAGTATGATCTCGGAATTCTGTAACAAAACTCTTGGGAGAGGTATTGGACTTTGCGAAGTGATTTTTTTCGGCCTTAATGGAGTGTTTTTCTCTTTTATCGCCAAATGCTACTTGTATTGCATTGTAGCCGTCTGAATCAGTGGTCTTAACTTGAGTGACAACACAAGGACCGGCTTCGATGATGGTGCAGGCTGTTTGCCTACCATCGGGAGTAAAGACGCTGGTCATTCCAATTTTCTTTCCAATGATGCCTTTCATCGTAATGTACAATTTGCGCCTTCCGGGTTGAAAGGACAGTCGATATATGGATAAACCATAGACTTCAATCCCCCGTTTGCTACCGACCTTTTCCCTTTTACCGCCGTAGCCCAGGCGACATATCTTTAAATTAAGCTACAACTTACCCGTTTTTTAATACTTTCAAACGAGCGGTGGAAGTACCGGTAGTAAACAAACCCCGAACGGCTTGTTTATATGTGGACCAGTTTCTGATGTTTATAATCAGAACATTTATCTGGTTTATTTATTCAGAGCTCTTTTTTCCTGCGTTAGCAGAGTTGAGAGTTGATATTATTTTAAGAACTAATTGATCATCCCTATAACAGGTTTAACCCGTATATATGAATTATCATAAAATACAGGTTATGCTTTAATTTCAACTTCTACTCCTGAAGGTAAATCCAACTTGGATAGCGCATCTACTGTTCTTGATGAAGAAGTATAGATATCTAATAAACGTTTGTGAGTGCAAAGCTGAAATTGCTCACGGGCTTTTTTGTTTACGTGAGGAGAACGTAATACCGTGAAAATTTTCTTATGTGTCGGTAAAGGAATAGGTCCCGTGACAACGGCTCCTGTGCTGCGGACAGTTTTTACAATTTTTTCCGCAGATTTATCTACCAGGTTGTGATCGTAAGACTGAAGTTTTATTCTAATTCGCTGTGACATAAGTAAATCCCAATTTTTAATTGGGAGTGCAAAGGTATGAGCTAAGAGAATACAAGCAAAAGATTTTTTGAAGTTTCTTGTATTAAGTAATATTCCGTATAAATTTCAATTATCATTTAGCTATCTATTAGCAAATTTTTCTTTTATTCTCTCCCTGATAGCCTGCTGTCAGGACGTAAACATTACTAATTTGCAACAAGGGGCCACGAAGACATGGAGGCACAAGGAATATAAAGAAAATTTCTTAGTGCCTCCTTCGTGTCTTTGCGGCCTGCTTGTGTTCTAACGATAGTCCCTGATAGCTGACCGCTGATAGCAAATACGTCAAATTGATAAACTAACAGTAATCACCTTCCACCACCGGGACAATTCTTTCGTATAAAATCCGTGAACATAGTTGAAACATGCCGGGAAGTTCCCTCACCTTCAGATATACTATGGGTTCTGTTAGGATAAGACATTAGTGAAAATATCTTATTATTTTTTATCAATTCATTAATCAACAATTCTGCGTTCTGATAATGAACATTATCATCTCCTGTGCCATGCATGTACAATAAATTTCCTTTTAAATTTCTAGCGTAAGTAATAGGCGAACCTAAAATAAAATCTTGCCTGTTTTCCTGTGGTAATCCCATATAACGCTCCTGGTAAATATTATCATAGCTTAACTGGTTACCAACTGCAGCAATAGCTACTCCGGTTTGATAAAGATCAGGATATTGAAATAATAAATTTAACGTACTGGAGCCGCCACCGCTCCAACCCCATACTGCTATCCGTTTAGGATCAACATATGACCAGGTAATTATTTTTTTACAAGCGAGCGCCTGATCACGAATATTTATCCTGCCAATCTGACGATAAATACTTTTACGCCATGCCCTTCCCTTGGGAGAAGGTGTTCCCCGGTTATCAAGGCTCATTTGGATATATCCTTCTTCTGCCATGTTTCCATTAAACAATCGCGTTCGTGCACTGCCATAAGCATCTGTTACGGTTTGAGACGCAGGTTCACCATAAACATAAAATACAACAGGATATTTTTTTGTGCTGTCAAAATTTAGTGGTTTGATCATCCAACCATCCATTTCGACATCTTCTTCTGTTGTTATTTTAAAGAATTGAATGCTGCTGTTCTTTTTCGCATTTGCTATTTTCTCAGGTATATTTTCAGATGCAACAACCGAAGTATGTTTTTGAAGGTTAATTAATTCACTTACAGGCGGCGTATAAGCATTACTAAATGAATGCTGTGCAAAAAGCCCATTAGGTGAAATAGCATATGAATGTGTTCCAGGCTGATCGGAAGGCGATAAACGTTCCGCTTTGAGCAAACCATCCGTTTTAACCCTGTATAAATATTTTTGAGTAGCATTTTCAGGAGAAGCCATAAAATAAATAAATCCTGATTTTTCATCTATAAGGCAAATCTTTATAATATCATAATCGCCTTTTGTAATGAGTGTTTCTTTTTTGCCATCCCTGCTGATCCGGTAAATATGTCTCCAGCCATCCTTTTCACTTACCCAAATAAAGTCTTTATTTTTATTTATCCAGTCCCAACCAGTTATATCTCCGTCCTGCCACGTTCCTTTCACATCTATATACGCTTCATCTTTGTCCCTATATATTTCCCGGGCACTTCCGCTTGAAATATTGCAAATCATAATCCGGCTTTCATTCTGTTTACGATTAAGTTGTTGTATAATAACTTCATTGGAGTTACCAGCCCATTCCATCCTTGGCAGATAGCTCTGGTGATGATCCCCGGGAATGTCCATCCATTTTGTTGTTGCATTTGCAATAGAAATTACTCCAATTCTGTATGGAGAAGGGGCTTCTCCAACTTTAGGATATTCAACAGGCACTGTAAAAGAATAAATAGAATCAGTAGTATTTAACATCAGGTAGTCACGAATCTGGTTAGCGTCTATTTGCCAGAACGCAATTGATTTACTGTCAGGACTCCACCGAAAGCCATCGCGGCAATCAAATTCTTCTTCATACACCCAATCAAAAGTGCCATTAATAAGTTTCTTCGTTCCTTCTGTTGATGTTAACAACTTAATTACATGAGAAGCGAGATCTTCGATATAAATGTTATGTTCACTTACATAGGCCGATTTACTACCATCAGGAGAAATTTTTGCAAACATGAGTGATGAAACAGGTCTTGTTTTACCCAGCTGTGTAAGTTCATTGGATTTTGTGTTCAGAACCCAGTAATCTCCCCGTGTATCCTGTCTCCATACTTTTTTTGAATTAGTATAGATGAGTACTTTACTGTTATCATCTGAAAAATAAAAATTTCTTATAATCAGGGAATTTGATTGACCGGACGGTACTAATTTATTTTTTGAAATCAATATGGTTTTAATATTTTCAGGAAGCTGGTATTGTACTATTTCACCGTTTTCAACCTTGGTATAAGAATTACCGTCTGATGCCCATTTCAGACCTGATTGAGCAAAGCCACTTAATACTACAAAAATTATTATTATTAAAATAGAAAGACTCTTTCCAGGCATATGTATACTCATATCACTCTTTTATTAAGAGTATAAAGTAAACGAATTTTAAAATGAAAGTTTATTTATTGTAACTCGAACAGTAGAAATTAAAAACCGGCGATTGCAAAGCATAGCCGGTCTTTGATGTAAAATAAATTTTTATTTTCTTTTGTGGCCAACTTTGAAAATTCGGGATAAATTAAATCCAAACCGGATGTCCCCGTTAAAAAAATTATCAGTTGTTTGAGTGATATATGCTCTTTCATTCATGCCAACCACATTGGAAAAATGTAATTGGAATACATGACCACCTGTTTCGATATCTATTCCAACAGATAGCGGATCTGTATTAGCGAAGGTCAATCCATTAAGTACATGATGGTAATCAGCAGTGAAGGCAATGCGTTTGCTAACCTTATAGCGTGCACCTCCGCCTATTGCATAAATAGTATTATTGTTATCACCAATTTCAATCAAATTCCGATGAACCACAATAGGACTTAACTGCAAAGAAAATTTTTCGCTGAACTTTCTGCCTGCAATTATCTGAATATAATGAGCGGTGCGATCGGTTACACTTGTTTTATAAAGGTCTGAAGATTCCGTCCATATGGTTGACCCTACTGCTATTATAAGGGAAAGAGGAATTGATCCTGGACCTTTGCTTTGCTGAAAGACTCTTCCTTTTACAAAATAATCAATCTCTTTTCTGAATGTACTCCGCCCGATGCCTATCATTAAATTATTGGTTAACCCATAATCAAAAGACATGCGCATGGATGCATTATCCAGTCCAAACCATTGTTTCACTCCATCGTTAACACGTCCAAACCGATGGAGGATTCTGAAATCAAGGTTTCCTTTAGCAAGCATTTCAACAGAATGAGCGTTTATTACCCTGGTTGACTTAAAAGCCGAAGTTACTTTTTCCCTCACAGGCACATTATCTTCCATTCCCTTTAGTAAACTCTCCTGGGCCATTATTGGCGACACCAGGGATATTAATATAAAAGCAGTAATTAAATGTTTAATCATATTGCATATTTTGTCGGGTTAGTAGCCAACTTGTTTATTAAAGCACCTTATAGGATGATACATTAACAACAACCTTTACGGTTTTACTTACTTTATCCGCTACTAACGATGGTATTCTAATATTATAGTCTGCTATAGTTATATTGAAATCTGAAACCGCACTTACTTCACTACCCCTTATCGTAAACACAGCATCAGCATTCTGAGGCCTGGTTACTCCATGAAGTGTTAACGAACCGCTAACCTGAACTTTATATACACCGTCCTTATCCAGTTTTATGTCACCAGGATTTTTAATAGAACCAACAAAAACAGCTTTGGGATATTTGTTACTTTCAATATAATCCTCGTTAAAATGTTCCTGCATTTTAGCCTTTTTAAACTCAAAACCTTTCATCAATACTGAGAATTCAATCTGCCCGGTGGAAGCCTCAAAGGCACTAAGAGCTTTTGTATTATGCGATTCAATATCTTCCAATGGAGCTTTGGAATAAAATGAAATCCTAGCCTCTTTACAAATGTATTTTTTCTGAGCAACAGTAAATTGACTAAATACCGCCAGTGTAAACAAAAGGCAAAATATTTTCTTCATACAAATTCTATGTTAAAGTGAATATTTTTATTTAACCACCACACACCTGTTTAACTCTACATCCATTAAATAACCATTACAGATGCCTCGCAGCATAATCTTATCTCCTACCTTATAATTTTTTATTTTATTTATGTGGTTTACATTTATCAAACAACTTACTTTATGCATATCATTTTTCTTTCCTAATGTAACATTCACTAGTGTATCCTGTTGATTATTGATTTCAGCAATTAAACCTGTTATATCAATTGGTTTTCCCAGATAAAGGGAATTAGCTTTTTGCTCATCAGTTTCAAATACCATAACAAGGCTGTCAGAAGTAATAATTGATTGTGACTTAACATCGGAAAGATCTGCTGGTTTACGATTGTATTCATGATAAGCATATGAACCCGTTATAATTATTATTATCAATAATATAAGCCATATATATTTCCTTTTCAGTTTCATACTAAACACATTGTGTTACAAAACTTGATAGTAATAAATTTAATCAGTGTATTTACCACCGGCATTGATCCAGTTTGTGATTGTAGTTTTATCAGCAGCTGGTAATGTTCCATTGGGAGGCATGCTTCCCTCATCAACTGCCCTTACCTTTATCCTGGTTTTACTTGTTACAATATTACATTCGATACTAAAGTTCATACCTCCATTCGATGTTACACTGTTATGGCAACTTACACATTTTGATGCTACCAGTGTTTTTACAGCATTGAATAAAGGGCCTGCTGTTCCTGAACATGTGCTGTTAACAGGTGGTGATACGGCTTCACGTGTGTCACTCTTGACGCATGCAACAATATTGATCATAACAAAAAAGAACACAACCACAACAAATACTATTTTTCCTTTTTTCATTCTTAAATTTTTATTGAGAATCGTAAATAGTGTTATTAGGGTTGCCTTCTTTAAAGTATATAAAAATATTAAGATCAGTTTTGATTATATAGCAACCTGTTCTTTCTATGATCAACAAACACTTTATTTACTTCATTAAACGGTGTAGGCAGTAAATTATTCTATGATAACTTAAAAAAAGACCTGCCAAAGATGGCAGGTCTAACACAAAACCCGGATAAAAACTGCATTTAATAATTTCTTACTTTTTTAAAGGATGGTATTTTATCCCTAACTGAAGTCCTGCTGAGTACAATTTAACTGAGCCTTCTCCTAAACCAGCTAAAGGCAATTTTAAATATGGTTCAGCTTGTATATATAATGCGCTTGACAATCTATGTTCATATCCTAAAGAGAGGTTGAATACTGAAAAATAATCAATGTTATGTTTATAAGTATATGGCACATGCCGATAAAATCCAGACGGATTAAAAAAGTGCATGTCATATGTTTCACGTTTAAGAATAAACGATGAAAGACCTGAAGTAACATAAAGATTAGAGGTCTTTTTATGGATTACATCATACCTCAGTGTTAGAGGAATATCATAAATATAGCATTCAGCTTGTGCACTAATAAACCTTGCAATATAAGATCCCGGTTTAACTTTATAATCATTAGCTCCGGCAGCATATACTTTTTTTCCAAAATAAAATCCTGTTTGAACAGTGAACCTTTTATTAAAACGATATCCTATTCCTATACCATATACGGGTTTAGTTTCCTTAATGGAAATGTTCTTTATGCCTGTAGCTTCACCGGCAACAGATGCAAGAAAGTAAATACCTTTTGAAGAAGTCTGATCTGACTTTACCTGGGTATTTTTTTTACTGATACTATCGGGGCTTATCAAACTAGTGTTTTGTATAACAGGTTCATGAGTTTTTACGTTATCTGTTGAAATATTAAAATGCAATGGATTTAAAACTGCAATTGATTCAATTGATGAATTACTTAAGCTCCTTTCAACTTGCTTATTATTGTAATTTTTTACAGGCAATTTATTTATACGATCATGATTCTCGTTTGAAGCTTTGAGTTTGCGGGTAAGAATTAATTTACCAGTTGAGGCTTTATTTACTAATACAATTAATTTCCCTGGATCATTCTTTTTATTTACTTCAGTGAATTCATTTGAAGTAACTGATTCATTATCCTTGTTTATTTTTCCCTGCTTCAATTTTGCTAACCTATTATTGAGTAGAGGATTAACCACATTAGCAGGCTTTTCTTCTATTAAGATTGTTTTATTATTTTTCTGATTATTCTGAATAATAGTATCCCTTTCCAAATTTGGCCCTTCAGTATTTTTATCTTTTATAATAGTTTTCTTATTTAGTGAAGGTTTACTATGTAATGATGATGAATTATCAGCAATTTTTTTTGATGAAATTAATGATTCATAATTATAAACATAAATACCTGACACAGCAATGCCTAACAATAGTAAAGAAAACCACCACCAGACAAAACCACGGCGACGATCTTTATTGAACTCATTATCGAGCTTTACCTCCATTCTTTTCCAGGCCTCCTCTTTAAAAGTTATGGAGATTTCATCTGCAGCCTGGCGGATACGATTTTCGATATGATCAGATTGCTGCTTGTCCATATCTGTTTTTCTGTAGTTCGTGAATCATTTTTTTGATATTTATTTTAGCTTTAGCAAGATTAGATTTAGAAGTTCCTATAGAAATCTTTAATTGTTTGGCTATTTCTTCATGTTTGTATCCATCAATTATGTACAGGTTAAAAACCGTACGATATACCGGAGATAGCTGCTGCACTAATTTATAAACTTCGTCATAAGACAATTTATCAATAGAAGTCTCAGCATGATCTTCTATGTGGAACAAGTTGTCATCAATAGAAACGTTCCTCTGGTATTTTTGATTCTTCCTGAAATGATCAATAGAAGTGTTAACCATTATTTTTTTCATCCAGCCTTTTAAAGAAGCTTCCACATCTTCATACCTCGCTTGAAAAGATGCCAATTCCTTAAAAATTTTTAAAAATCCGTCATTTGTAATCTCCATTGCATCATCATCAGTATGGGTATAGCGCATGCAAATGGACATTGCATAGCTGTAAAAATAAGTATAGAATTGCTTCTGACTTTCTCTTTGCAGCTTTACGCACCCGTGAATAATATTTTCAATATCCTGGCTTAGAAGCAAGGTCAAGGTTTTGTGTTCAATAACATTCGAAATATCTGATTTAAAGGTTGCCTTATAGATTTATAAAATATGAACTGACTTTTAATTTTTTGCTATAAGCAGTCAGCTATCAGGAGAGAACAACAGCAAAAGTTTAGCTGAAACCTGATAGCAAATCCCTCAATTTATTATTTATGCGAATCAAGGGTTAAAGATACAGTTAATGAAAGCGGCAGCAATTTTTCCAAACACATGCACTAACAGGCCTTTTGTTGACCTGACTTTGCTGGCTGTTTGAATGTCTGTTTTTTCAATAAGCCAGTTAAACAACGATTCAATTGGCTGGCGGATAGCTGATAC
>JAABUS010001662.1_pt1 | contig 47003 bp, 46 predicted proteins | sample 5560161 | NCBI WGS metagenome assembly JAABUS01 (sample SAMN10711885, study PRJNA513376) | rock metagenome | isolation source: Antarctica rocks | place: Antarctica: Victoria Land, Trio Nunatak nord | collected 2016-01-04 | reverse complement strand
TGCCGCCAGTGAAGACGATTCTCTTGGCTGCGTGAGAGGTGGCCATTGTACTAGAGTTGAGTATTCAGGGATGGAGACTCCGAATGTTATAAGCGTTGACAATCGGCAATGCTTATATCAAAAGTGCGCAGAGTGGGGAATGAATGACATCAGTCCATGGAACAATTGTGTCCGAGTGGGAAGGTACCTTGAACTCTCCGCGTGAGCGCCCGCAGCGCCTAAAGACTCTAGGTACCCAGAGAAGCCATATCCAAGGGTTCTCGCTTTTCTCGCTTTACTATTACACTTAACGCTCTTCCTTACCACGCTTAAAGTATCAACGACTCCAGGCTTGCATAATTAACCTACGAAGCCACCACTTGAATTCCATCTTGAAGAATGACTCGGTCTTTTGTCAATGTTTTCGAGTTTGTCCATCCTTAGTCTGCGTTTATGGATTATTCATCTTCGGACTTTGTATTCTCCAGATCTACATTCAAGATATCGTACTCGACTTGACATCTTCTGAGCCTCTATGTACACCTATACACGACAGAGGCTGTTACTGGCAAGCATAAGGCGAATGATACACACCGACCGATCACTCGTTTACTTTTACTGACTTACGGCCTTATTATTACTTCGACTTCGCGGTATATTGCCTATTAAGAACCTGTCTAAGGGGCTTCCGTTGAATTTTGTTCAACGTCACTGTTGTCGAGGGATCCGGATGCATGGACCATTAGGAAACCCGGGCAATCCTTGCAAACCGAGGCGCTTGTTCGTGATATTCGGGTTTCTCTTATTTCGTGGTCTTTCTAAAACTACTACATTGGTCTCGAAAGAAGTTTTAGAGGGCTGGGAAGCTATTGTTTCTTTACGACTCCATCACTTTGGCACCTGAATATCCACTTCAAAGACCCAAAATTCTTCGACGATCTTCAAGAAATTGGAGCTAACAAATTCAAAGCCCATCAACAAGGCCCACCTCAATGGTGGATGTGCGCCTTAAAAAGCACGTTATGCAAGTGTTTGAAAGATATATTCCTATTGACACCCAAAAAGGGAATATAATTGCCGCACAAAACGGTGGTTGTTCTTTGTTCAGTCGAATCGTTCGCTAAGGGCGGTGTTTGATTCTCACCGAAAGCTTGTCGAACGGAAATTTGGTGTAATTGCGATAAAGAAACCGGTCGCGAAAGGACTACGCTCGATCGTTTCGCCCTTGAGCTGTGGAGATCGAAGATCTGCAATTAGCTCTGAGAATTCTTGTGTAGGAAAGACCCATTAAGCCCTTTGCGATTGAAAGACCAGAGAGACTGGAACTTTGTTCAAAGAATAAGTAAAGCACTGGCTTGCTTCCGACGTCACATCCTTAGCAGCATGTATAAGAGAAGCTGATCTCTGCTGGTTTCGATCTCCAGCTGAATCCAAAGACAGCCTGTACATTCCCGACATTAGCTTTGTCTTTCAAGTCGTCAATACACAATCACATCAAGAACGCTTTGGTATCCTACCTTAAACATGCATTTCCTCTCCACGGTCCTCCTCCTCGCCCTGAGCGCCGGCACTCTCGCCCTTGACAACACGGCTCAAAATGAAACCGAAACTCGCCTCGAAGAGCCTCGCCTCGAAGAACGCATATCCATGATCACCGGTGTCGCCAGTATTGGCACCTACGGCGGTACCGACTGCCTGGGCCACCAATACGGCCCGGTTCATACAGACGATGATGGCAAAGGCCGCTGCATCCAATTCCGTCCCTCGCACAACATGGTTGGTGTCAATTGGGGTAACAGCGGGCTTGTTGGCCGTGCTGCGGGCCTGCACCCGTACACGGACAGCAACTGCAAGAACCCGCTGATGAAGGGGGACAACATAATTGTAGCGGGGAGCCCGAGTACGGATGCGGCGCATGGAACCAATGCGTGTTTTGCGTGGAAGACTTTTGGGGATAACTGGAACTCGGTTAGGTTCAGTCATATGGGGAACTAAAAGATGAGGACGAGATTCGTATAGCTGAGAGCTGAAGGGTTGTAACATTGTTGGATATGTTTGATTTAGGGGTTTTCTGTCTCGCGCTCGGATATTGTTCCTGACAGACTCGGCGACGTTTTCTGGAGATGCTATACCTTGGTGTGGTTCTCCTATGCCGTGGCCATGCGTCTTCTATCATTGTATTATCATTATAACCTTTCAGAATTGGCGAACGCTAGTGTAACGTATTTCAATTATAATGTTCATCCAGTGGACCCTTATGTCTCATCCTTAAAAGTCAGTTGCACCATTCTCCTCCTCAACGCCAGGTTTCAACTTCAACCCTATTTCATCCCATGCCAACAACCCATACAACATCGTTACCCCTACTACTCACAAGTTTCTTTGGTTCAGGTCCTCTTAATTCCAACTCGGACCATCACTTTCCACTTGAAATTTTAAGAGAACTTTTCCAGCCGGCTAGTTGAAACCCGGTCCGCCTACACCGTTCGACGCCCTGCAATCGCAGCAGTCATTCGCCCCAGAGGAGGGCTGTCCACTCGAAGATTGCGTGCCAGTCTCAGCGTAGAAACAGTTGTAGCCATAGATCTCCGCATCGGAAGATGCATTCTCCGAGTTGGCCGTGGTGGGTGGGTTGGGGCCGCAATGGCTGAGAGCGCATGCGGGTTTGATAGGGTTAAAGTAGGAAACGGAAAGATAATACCAGCCGTAAATGGGAGAGTGCGGAGGCTTGAGCGGAAAGCGCAAAGATGAGTGTGAGCTCTGGGAAGAAATAACTCTTGAGGGGATTTTTCTACTAATTTCAGCTCGGTGACGACTAGAGTAGAGACTAAAGAAACAATATTGGAGACGGAGAACCGAGGATAGATGAAGACGAATTAGCGAATACGAGTGTACTGAAGACCCTCATCCAGCACCAAGCACGGGTGATACCGGATCACCTTCTGCCCATCCCTAGATCTATTTGGGTGTTTAAACGAGGATCAACAGATCGGAACCCTCCGATATATTCCGAGAGAGAAGATTCCGTTGAGGGGACCTAAGTCTCAACATCCGCATCACAACAACATATCGAAATCTCATCATATACAAGACCAAAAGAAAATGAACAATGACCTGATAATGCGGAGCTTGTCCATCGACGGGTGTCAGCTCAATCTTTGATCGCACGCGTCGCTGCAAATGTCTCCTGTCAGCTTCACGAGATTGGGTTAATACCTCGCTTAACGCTTGATGATCTGCGTTGTCGGGAGACTCAGGGTTGGATATTTTTGTCATCCACGTGCGTTTCTCAGTAATTGCTTCGACGATGTGAGAGGCTGACAAGAGGCTGCTGTGACTCATGGACATGGCTCATATGGACCGGTAAGGGCGCGAATGCAAGAAACCCGGTTTATTTTACGTAGTAGGCGATGGCAGGGGTCTGCCACCATCCCTTCAACCTCCCACCAAGGTATTTTCGTAAGTCTGCAATTTCAACCGACACATGCTGTATTTGTCGACTGTTGACATACAAGGTCATATGGGGGCATTTAGTAGGTAGGTTGAAGCTGGATAGGAGTCTATCTACGGAATAGGAGGTTGGAAGGTGAGAACTCTACTAGCGGGTCTCAGCCCTACTCTATAAGGCGGAGATTACCAACCAGAGACATGAAAACAGGGCTATTTAGCCACCACGTCCCCAATTGGAGAAAAGCAGGTACGAACTAATACAGTCCGTTCAATCTTAGCTGTACCTATCCACGGCCAAGGCTGGGCTCTCCCGCTGTCAACTGGATCATCAATTTAAAAAATTGATACCTTACGACACGCCTTGGTTTCGACAGAAGCACGAATTCATCCATTGATGTTTGCTTCAACAGCATATGCCCGACGTCTACCAACTCTGGCTTCCATGCATTGAGCGAAAGACCGCAGATGATACTTTTTACGTTGAAATACTACCTACCTTTAACGTTTGTGTGGGCCTAAAGTGTTAGCTTCATGGATTCATAATCAACTCAAGCCATGACGACAATGGGCCTAAACATGGTGGGATTAAGGACGGGGGCTGGAATGTTCCTGGTGCTAATGAAAATGGCAGCCTATGGTCTGTACGGACTATGGAGTAAAACTTGTTGGTTCTGACGAAAAAAGTTATGATTTGTAAAGGAGGGATTTCTATATAACTCTATGAGTTCGTCGTTCGTATACAGTGACCTATACCTGTCATTTCTAGTCTCCCAGCATAGCAACAGTTAACATCATGCATCTTTATCAGATTGCGTTGATAGGCATCTCCTCTCTTGTACTAGCAGTCTCTCAAGCACCTTCATCAAATCTCAATACCCAAAACGATCTCCAACATTCCTTGCCCGTCAAAATAATCCACCAGTTCCCTGGCGGCAACAGCGTCGAAAATCTAGCTGTCCGCCAGAACGGCAAGGTCCTCACGACAATAATCGACCACCCAGAGCTCTACCAGATCGATCCATTCCATGGCGAAACTGCAGAACTTATCAGTAATAGCTTTGGTCCCGTTTCAGGCCTCTTTGGCATCATAGAGACGTATCGGGACATCTTCTACGTCGCGGCTGGCAACTTTTCCACCACGACATTCGCGAGCATCCCAGGCACATACTCAGTCTGGAAAGTGGATTTGACATCTCATCAAATCCCCGCCCCGACCTCGAAAATAGCCGATTTTCCAGGAATGCTCAACGGAATGGCCCTCCTCAGCAAAGAGAAAGACCTCATTCTAATAGCTGACTCGGTTGCCGGCATAGTTTGGCGACTCAACGTTTGCAGCGGAGAAGCACTTCCAATTATCAAAATCCCGGAAATGCTCCCGCCTCCGCCGCCAGCTTTTCAACTTGGCGTTAATGGGATCAAAATCCGTGACGGGGTTCTTTACTTCACGAATACCGGGGCCAATACTTTCTATCGCTTGCCTATACACGCAAATGGAACGGCTGCGGGCAATCCCTCAATCGTCGCATCAGGACTCGATTTTGTTGATGATTTTCAGTTTAATGACAGGGGAGACGCGTTCATTGCGCTGAATTTTGTAGGAGAACTTGTCGAAGTGACACCTAAGGGAAAGAAAACGGTGCTAGTAGGTAATACTACACTTACTCTTCCTAATCCCACGGCGGTTCAATTTGGACGGACTTTTGCCGATCGACAAAGCCTGTACATAACCGAAGATGGAAATGCCACAAGAGGTGGGAGGTTGTCTAGAGTTGACGTTGGAAGTGAGTGTTAATGGGGATCAACGCTGTCGATGTTTGATTAGCAGGGTATACATATGGGCCATAATCAGGTTAAAGGCCTGAATCCTCTCTATCTGTTTATATAGCAAATACCAATCCTGATCTATCAATCTTTGATCGAGCGAGACCATCTTAATCAGCAGAATAAATCGATCCCCTTCGATAGTTCTTACTCCCTAGCATGCCCCCTTGAAGTAGCTCCAGGTTGTGATAGAGACCAAGGTTGAACAGATAAGAGGAATCCGCAGAATCTACCAGGAACGGTTTCCTCAACCTTAGCTGTTCGATGCTATTGATAAAATTCTAGTATATTGATGAAAATTGTTGCAGCGCAGTGCAGGGCGATGTTAAGGTTTTAGGTCGATGCAATGGAGCCCTGGAACTGGGTAAGTTGGTGAGCCACGGCACGGTCTGACATTTACCAGACGAATTTACCAAACAAAGTCTTCTTGATATATCACCAGTACGAGCCCTAGATCCAGTCTTGACCATGCAAGTACTTACCTTATATTTAAGAGGTCCTCAATCTCAAGATATTGGCCTTATAACCGAGGCAGCCTCAGCGGCATTTCTAGGAGGCAAGATCGCTTACAGGTTTCTTATCCCTGCAAAACTGCGTCATCGATGATTGCCCTGATACATGCGATCAACCTACCTTACCTTACTCGAACAAGAAATCTTCCTACCTCAACATAACCAACTACAATTGCCATAAAATTTCCTATACCGCATTTACAAGTCTTTTCTATATAACCTACCCATAGAATCTATTGAATGACGACCCCCGTCCTCGCCTTCCTCCAATCCACAACCATGGGCCTCCTCGACCCCGTCTACCGCGCCGTCGAAGGCACAATCGCTGGCGCTGGAGCCGTAGCCGGCAACACCGTCGCCGGCGTCGGCACTGCAATCTCCAGCACTGGCCGCAACGTCGGCGATGCCGTTGCCGGAACCGCAAACTATTACGGCGATTACGCCAAAGACGTCGGCAACTACGTCAAAGACAGCACCAGAGCCTCGGGCGATCGGGTCGGCACGGCTGCAAATCCGCTAGGCATGACCAGGGACGCGAAGGCGAGCAGACAGTATGGGATCAATACACTTAGTTACCCCTACAAGAAGAGCACCGGGGATGCGAAAAAGGCGGTTGGCGCGCCACCTGCGAGAAAGCAAATCACCGCCGGGCCACCCAGTGCCGCACCGAGGACGGCTGCGAAGGGAACGCCGGGGAAGGGAGCGACCACTGCATCTAAGCCCGCGACGTCGGCAGCGAAGGGAGTCTCAGGTGCGGCGAAGAAGCCTACGGGAACTGTTACTGGGGCTGCGAAGAAACCTACTGGGACGGTCACTGGTGCCTCGAAGGCCACGGGAACCGTGACGGGAGCGAAGAGTACGGCGGGCGGGCCGGCGAAGAAGGTTACTGGACTGCCAAAGAAGTGAATTTAAGGGGGATAGTGGTGTGATGATAGTGTAATTGTATTTCAGCGTTGGGTATGATGGTTTTTTCGTTTTGTTTTTATACTTTACGGAAATATAAGCACAGAACTCCGATTTCTCAGCAAATAATATCTATTGCACTACGAGATTATAGAAAAGACGAGATGATTCCAAAAGTACTCTAACTCCGATCTACAACATCTCTCTCAAACTAAGCCACTCCCGTTCCTTGTCCCCAAATATATACAAAATCTTGTCCGACGTTCCCTCTCAGGGTTTTCGTTGGTCCCCATCATAATCTCCAGTGGCGACTGAAGTGGAAGATCTTGGAAAGATCGAAAGTTTTCTGGCGTGTTAGGAACACGGATGTACAGTTCAGGGACCAAGTCATATCACAATCGTTGTAGATCTCTCGAAGAGTAGATTGGGTTCCAACTCGCTTAGATTCGTTTCCTACGAGTCGATGATTGTCCCACGCCCTCGATCTTTGTCGCATCGCCTGATCGTGTTGATTCGGGTGGTTGTCATCACCAAATGCAGTATACACACCCCACGCGGTTCTTTATATTCCTGGTAGTAGTGCTAAAATTAAATATTCCATGTCCTCTCATATTGTTATATCTCATGTGGACCACCTCTTCCTCCTGACAGTTGCACGCCGTCCTTCTCGAATCTTGCACTCCCATACTTTTCATAGGGCATCCCTATTCCGTCCGTCTCTTGCTTTGAGCCGTCTCCAGGCATGAGGACGGGCGTCGAGCTTAGTTCCTGAGACTTGGGCTTTCTTCTCCACCGGATGTAAAAGAAAATAGCCATGGCGATGATCACCAAGCCGGCAATACCACCCACGGTCCCGCCAGCAATAGCTCCGGCGTGAGAGCTATGTTGCGAAGCTGCCGAGGATGATGGAGATGACGGCGTTGGCGAAGGTGATGTCTTGGTAGCGGTGGCTGTCGGCGAGGAGCTGGTGGCTGTTCCTTTTGGATTTACATTCGTGATTTTGCCATTATCTATAAAGAGGCCCTTTCCCTGATCACAGCAGGCGTTTACTTGGCCGAGCAGAGTACTATTCAGGTTGTTGAGATTGTTGAGAGGGGGGATCTGAGCTGGGATCCGTACACGTCGATCTCATAATGCCCTGCTCTTCGGCGAGTGATGAGTCGTTTTTGCGCGCACACAGGCCGTCTTGAGTGCACACATCATTGAAGGGGCTGGCTATTTTACAGCACATGTGGAAATCGTCATTGCCAAAGCTCGTGGGGCAAGCTTCGTAAAAGTCGTTGGAAGTCGTCTTGGCGGAATCGGATATTGGGAGTCCGTTGGGAAAGTAGCATGATACATTTTGCGATGCTCATATGAGTAGGGAGTATAGGGGGGAAAGAGGGAGAAGGATGCGGTGGAGGTGAGTGGACTGACGATGTTGCATAGTGAATGATTTGTAAAATGGACGTAGAACTCTTGCGAGGAGAAGACGACATAATACACATTAGAACACGAGGCCCAGGAAGTAACGAGAGAAGGCAGACAATAGCTGAAGTCATCTCTCCAGAGATGTTTCATGTAGCTTGTGCATCGTGGAAGGCTGAACGCCACGGCTGATACGTGCAGTGTAAACTCGTAACCTTGTAACCTTGTCAGTCTGTACAATGCTACCTACTCCGCGCAGACCAATATCTCAATCCATAGACGACATCAGAGTTTCTCCGACTCTCGTTGAACGAGTCGGCCAATCAAATCGGGGTTTTTGTCGGTTTCAGAGACTGTAGAAGTTTTATCTATCTTGGGAACGGGAACGGGCAGCTATTCTATCCTTTTTAGGCAACTCTAGCGCATGACGCGGTCAGCTTGCGCCACGTCCTGACGAATAAAGACTTGCAAGCCCATTCCCTCACTGTACGAGCGTCGGCTTATCACAAACGTCTGTACAGCTTCGTTTCGAAGCCTTGTGAGAGTGGCCTTTATATCGCCTCTTCCTGCACATCTCTGGAAAGTCGAAATCCTGAAATCAACGTTGCTCAATCATTGTGTCAGGACTCAACGCCCGATCTTGTCTTGCCCCGCTTGAGACTCGATTATGTTGGATGAGAATCTGCCTAGTAAGTTTCCTCCATAGATCTCTCGATCTGTTCGATTGCTAACTCTATCTAGCCTTCTACTTGAGACCGTCAAGCGACAATATCAAACACAACGCATCAATCTTACTATCACATCATGGGTCGGACGCAACTCCGGCCTACTCTCTCCGCCATCCCGACCCCTCCTTGCCAGCTTCAAAGAACCGATACGCCGCAGCACTGTACGATAGCTACTGCCCAGAGATCTTGTTCGGCGAGGTCCTGCTGATACCACAATGGACCCAGCCTTCCTTGTCAGCAGAGGAGATTCGTCTGAATGGAGGCGTGACCCCTCCACCACAGCCAGTGCTCCCTACTGAGTTTACCATACAGCTGTACAACCCTGATCAGCAAGTCGTGATCAAATCTCGACCTGGGTCATGGAATAGAGATCCATGTTGGGAATTCGAGATGCCGCAGCAGAGTTTCCGACAGCCATCAAATTCTACCCTCGATCGTACACAAAGCGACCCAACGGCCTCAGAAACCACGCCAAAGGTTAACTTTAAATGGAAGAAAGAGGGAAAGCTCTCTAGGGAATATGTCTGTTCGCTCTCGGGTAAGAGCACGAACCCTGATGGCAGTAAAAGGAAGAACAAGGAGCCCGATATTACTATAGCTCTATTCAGGCACCTCAAAGAGATCACTCTATATGAGCCGAATCTAAATCGAGTCGACACGGAGGACCCTAAAGGTTTAGAGGTGGTCTTATTGCTCAGCTCGATTGTAATCCGCGAAGTCTACAACGCGCATATAAGAGAAGTCTTCAACATCACCGAAAACCCCCAGGGACTCACCCAAGACACCAAACTACCCAAAACCCCCTGCCCCATCTTCGGTCCCCTCCTCAACCCTACCCCAACCCAATCCCCTCAACAACCTCGAAGATCGCAAGAAAAAATCCGCAATTACTCCGAATCATCCCAACGCCTCCCCCTCCAAACCCAAACTTCAAACCCCCGTCCACCCCCAACGGACCCCCGCTCGCAATGGGAAATCGACGCCGAAACCGCACGCCTGAAAAAGCAAGTCGAGCGCGAAGAACGCGAGCGTAGGCACGCCGAACGTGCTCAAGAGAAGCGTGTGAAGCGAATGCTTGAAGAGGAGGAAAGAAGAGCACGGCAAAAACAAGCCGACATTGACAGGGAAACCGAGCGCCTACGCCGAGAATTCGAGGCCGAGAAAAGACGGTATCAGCAACAAACCAACAAACCCGCCCTACCCACAAGACCCGAACCCCAACAAAATCAATATTTCCCAGCCCCCGTTCCGCGCCCGCAGCCCGCACAGCCACAATTCCCTGTCTGGCAAAACCAGCAGCGATTAAACCCCCCGCGTCCGACAACAGGACCATATCTTCAACCCAACGCATCGTCAAGCGTATTCCTTGGAGGCGGGACCGCGGCGCCGAGTACAGGAAGAGTGAAGGCGAGGAAGAGCTATTGGGGGCTGAGAGGTCATGGGGGTGTTCCGGAGCAGCAGCGATTGCATAAGAAGCAGAGTTCGGTGTTTTAGTTCCTGTCTTATAGTGGGATTGTTTCGGGGCGATGTCGTTCATAAATACCCTTATATTACAGCATTGATGATGTGAGTACCAGCTCATAAACGATTGAGAATGCCCTTAGAAGGTCGTCTCCCCAAGTAATGATATTGCCTTTGACGCTACAACAATCTCCAGACTCGACGCCTCAGTATTCGTCCAAAACAACCCATCAAGTCGTCTCCGAGAAAAACGAGATCTGCTCTGCCCCCGAAGACCGGATCAAAAGATATCAGACCGTCGCAGCGTTCTCCTCGTTTCACGCGGTACGCTCGATATTCGAGAAGAAGAAAAAAGGAAAGACTGCGATATGCTGGCCGTTAAGCTTTTTTCCCTTTGTCAAACCAGTAGAGTCGCGGGAAAAAGATAATACTCCACGTTAAAGGGAAAGCAATATTGTCCAAGAGGGTAGGGGTGCCCCCCCAAAGAGGCGAGCCCTCCCGAAAACTTAGAAAAAAGAAAAAAAAAGGTTGCCGGTTGCGAAATACACTTCTAAGTAACCGCGGCGACATATGTACGCTTCATTGTTGGTTTTTTTTTGGACTCGCTCCTCACTACTTACTTTGATGCCTCATGGATTTAGGGTTGTGAAGCTAGCGTGATGGGTTTAGGGGAGCTGCTATTGGTCGATGTACATGTTGGATCGGGGGAAGGGGGGGTGCACGGCAATAGGCAAGATTGAGCGAGGGTTTGAAGGGTTTGGATGTTTATTGGTGGTGGTGAGGTAAGAGTGGGAAGGGGAGAGGGCGGTGAAGAAGTGGTGGGGGGGTAGGGTTGGGTAAGGGGTCGGAGAGGTGGAGGTGGAGGTGGAGGTGGAGGTGGAGGTGGAGGTGGAGGTGGAGGTGGAGGTGGAGGTGGAGGTGGAGGTGGGATGAGGGATGAGGGATAATGGTGGATGGGAGTGAGAAGGGCGGCGTCGGGATGACAGTACGCTTGGTTCTGAGCATATGAAAGGAGGGCTGCGCGCGAGGTTTCGTGTGTGGAGAGTGCGGTGATAGGAGCAGTGAATAGTGTAGTTGAGGGGTTCGAGATACAGCCTGTAATTATACACATATTATCATCTGAGTTCGATGGGAACCTGATCTTGCATGTCAGGATTCTCCGGCTTTTCTGGTAGAGGTGTATCTGGGGTCTAGGGGGCGTACATGTACGTTAGGGGGATGTATCTGTAGTGGGACCCCTCTAAAACTTCTGTACCCTTTGTAGATGTATTTACCATCAAGTATATTTCAAAACTCCCCACGTTTCTCCTTCCAACTTTCTTGCAGGTTTCTCAATTCCCTCTTGATGTTAGGGTCATCCGGGGCGTATTGTTGTGCGATGAGCAGGTTTCGTCTGCGTTTAATTGCCTTCCCTAGTGCGTTACAAGCCAGCGCTGTTCTGTAGTACGCTTTGGACTTTTCGGCATCGGTGATGAGGCTGGGGTGACCGTCGGAAATGAATTGGTGCGCGTTGTTACGCTCAATGTCGTCTATTGCACGTTCTCCCCATTTCAGGGCATTGTTCCAGTCTTCTAGTTTGAGGTACGCCTGGATAAGGTTGAAGTTGAGATGTGAGCCAAGCTGATGTCGGACGAGATCGCCGCGTTTACCCGCATACCTTCCGTTTCTGAGTTCCGTCAAGGTGAAGTAACCATCCATGAAAACGGCAAATCGGGTTCCTTTGTCGACCTTAACTTGCATTGCCTCGTAAGCCTCGTAGTAAAGGCTGATGCTTTGTGCGAATTTCCCAGCCTTAAACTCCTCATTCCCAGAGTCTTTCAACTTCGCTGCCCGCTCAAGGTAATCACAAACGGTAGGATTGGGAATTTTCATGGCGTCTCTGAGCTGGTTTTCAACCTCTTTAGTATCATGACCGCCGACGACCAATCGATCAAGGTCTTTGAGGACCGCAAATGGCATCAGAAACTGCTCCTGCAGGACTTTCGGAAGTGTTCGACTTTTCTTGTATGGGTCCCGAAGATGCAGCCCAATGCCCAGCGCTCGCGTGAAACCTGCATTCATGCAGTTGAAAAAGAAGAGATTTTCACAGAATGTCGGAAGGTCATCCAAGCATGAGTAGTAATCGTGAACGGGCTTAGTGTTGCTGTCGGCTACGTAGTCCAAGATAACTTGAAGATAGCACCTCTGAAACCCCATTGCATTCCCGCACCTTGCGATTAGAGGGAACTTTGCTTCAGTTATAATGGAAGTTTGGAAAGCAGGCCATGGTGTGCTGATACGAATGAATTTGTTTTCTCGGAAGATTCTCTGAGCTTCATGGTAGATCTGGCGATTTGTACGCAATATTGAGAACTCCATATGGTAACTTGAGTAGCTAAGACCATAGTACCTTTTCGTGCGTTTGGTCGTGAGTAAGTTGCGGTATATCTCATTGCGTAGTTCTACTGGGAGATCGAGGAACCCAATCTTTGAAGGTGTTGTGGCCATGTTGAGCTCTAGCAATGAGGTTACAAGGAAGAGATCGGTGTAGATCCATAATCAGAATGAACGACGGGGAGTCTTTATAGTCTTCGATCCAGCAGTAAAGGGGCAGATGATTGATTTCCACCAATTTCTCGTGTTTTGGGCTAGCAGGCGCCACGCGTCAGCGCTTCAAGCGGGTAAACTCATCAATATGACGAACATTCAATGATGTGAGAACCCAATGCTTTGCCGGTGCTATGTTTGAACATGGGAATCAATATTACTAGGACTTTAAGCCGAGCGTGACAAACATTTTGTGATCTTTCTTCGAATTCCTTTCGCAGCCGTCTTTTCCTTCCTGCTCCACTTTGCGTAGCTGCTACAACCTTGGTTCCATCTAAGCAAGAATTTGCCATGTGTCGGTATGATGAGTGGCCCTAGACACAGAAATGCTCCTACTCATGTCAAGCAGATGGTTCTCTTATGTGTCCGAAACCGAGGAGTGTTTATTGGAGGATGTTTTGATTACGCCAGTGAGCAGCACATCTGTTTCTCAATGTCAGGACATTGCCATGCTAGTGACAATTCGAGGCCCACTCTCTTGCGAAACAAGTCCATGAGCATTATTTACCAAAGTTACTGTCCCATGACCCAAATGAAATCACCACCGAGCATGAGATCACAGCTCGTAACCGACTTTTCAACGTTGATGGCTACGGGCTTGTCTGGGTATGACAGATGATAAACTTGAAGACTTCAAATGAGTATAGCTGAATATGGACAGTACACTGCGACGAGGCAAGATTTCAACGATTGCCAAGGCGAACGCCCAGCACTTTACAAGAATGCCCAGCCTCCTCTTCATGACTCCAATTTCCGAAGTATCTGCGCGAATACAGCTAGTAAGGTGGTATTTGCCCACATAAGAGCTGCAACTGCAACAGCAATCACATCAGTCAACAACCACCCCTTTGTCTTTGGCCGACATACTATTATGCACAATGGAGCTATATCCTCTTTTGTCTCAATATCTCGAGACATGTGCAAGTTGATGGACGACGATTCCTATGCCAATATCAGTGGTTCTACAGACTCGGAGCATTTTGCAGCACTCTATATTACACTCTTGACAGATGGCAAAGGGAAGGACTCATGGGAGAAGCAGTACACTGTGATACAGATGAGAGATGCCATGCGGAAGACGTTGGGTGCAGTAGTGGAGCTTCAACGAACCAAATTCGGCGATAAAGCAGAACCAAACAGTCTGAATGTTGTGACCACCGACGGCTCCCAGCTAGTCGCTTTCCGGTATCGAAATCATGCAGTGGAGCAGCCTCCTTCATTGTACTATTCAACGACCGCTGGTGTTACGCTGAACAGGAAATACCCAGGTGAGCTTGGGCGTTCAGGGGAACCGTATGAGATTTCTCCTTTGAGAGTAAATTCTAATGTATCGCGCAGACCATCCTGATGGGAAGGAAAATCTAATGGCGTATAAGAAAGCGGAAGAACATGGCTCTCATGCCATAGTTGCTAGCGAGCCTTCAACGTACAAGCCAAAGGAGTGGAACCTGATCGAGAAGAATCACTGTTTGATGGTTGAGAAGAATTGTAGCGTTAAGGTGGAACGTATTTCATATCCAAAAGAGTGGAATGCTACGATGGGCTGACTGATGGGTATCTCATGCGGATACAATTGCTTGAGCCGAGTGTCAAGCTCCATCTAGAACTTTTTAAGAACGTTCAATGGCAGTCCATGTTTGGTATGGCAGGTGATAATCTTAACGTCAATTCTTCAGCCTTCCTATGCCAGCCCTTTCATCTTCCATCTTTTATTCTTTACCAGCTCAACTAGGATAGTCCGCCCGTTCAGGCCTTACCAGCAGCATCCACTCAAACAAAAAAAGAAAGTTTCATGCCAGAATGTTGAATCAGCGCCCAAGATTCCCTCGTACGATACTCTGAGCACGTGTCATACCGCACTTCCACTCCCTTGGTTTGGTTCTTTCCTTGTGAACAAATTAAAGTTATTTCCATCAGCATAATAATGTGTCGTCACCATTCTACAAATTTGGCCCTCTCCAAAAACCTAGAGATCCGATAAAGGAAACCCCACTACCTCAACCCCCAGGCCAATGACCAGAGTCTACCTCCAGAACCAAAACCGCAACATCTTCTGCTGTCCTCAACAACAATCACCGCGACTCTTGTCCCTGCCCTCGCCCCTTAAGGCCCTAATCGCCATCTCCCCTATCCCTCCCATCACAAACCCAAAACTCCAATCTCGATCAACCTCAACAACAATGTGCTACGCCATCACCCGCTTCTGCATAAAATGCAACGACGAAATCTCACACAAACGCTACCCTTGCGCTCTGCCCAAGCTCTACGGCGACTACTGCGTAAGAGAGGAGAACATGTTACATGCTACCGTGGAGATTATCGGGTGCTGTAGTTGTTGGGAGAAGGCCAGGATTGAGAGGGGGAATAAGAGAAAGGAGGAGCTTGAGAGAAGAGAGAGGAATTGGGGGAGAAGGCTCAAGCGGTTGGTTGGGAGCGTGAAGGAGAGGTTGAAGTGATGCGAGATGATGAGGAAGGCTGTCGGAAGGCAGAAGCTGATGTATCGACATCATTTGGGAATGGCGCATGTCTATCAATTCACCACTTCCGTTCGTTTGATACGATCATGTTCATTTAACCCTCCTGTCAAATCATGACTCTCAATTTCCTTAAGAAGAGCTATCCAACAATCGTTTAAGAGTTTATTTAGTTAAGAAACAACATGTGCTTTCCTTTGCAAGAAATGACTTTTGCTACATCTCCACAAGAACCTCAATCGATCGCCAAACCGCTCTCATCTACCCACCCTCATCCCATCCGTCAGCAACCAACGTCTTACCACCGCACCCACGCCCTTAGCCCACAGAAATGTGCTACGCCATCATGCGCACCTGCAGCACCTGCCACCACATAATCTGGGTTGACTACTACTCCTGCCTCATCCCCATCAGGCCAACCGGCAAATATTGCGTGGCGAAGAGGGATATACCGAAGATTGATGGTTGGGTGCGCACTTGTGAAGGTTGTAAGAAGAAGGAAATGGGATGGTTCGGATGGGGCGGGGGTCGGTTTCGGGGCTGTTTGGGGAGGTTGAAGTAAGGGGAGGATGGACGCTGTCGCGAGCAGGGGGGGGAGGGAAAGGAGGGAAAGGTTTTAGGGTGAAGGGGGGGTGGTGGTTGTTGGGTGTCGTTGTACTACTATCTGCTCATTTTGGACTTGTCAAGGCGGGCAGCATGTTTTCCGGGGGGTTGAGTGTGGTTTTTAGGTCCGAAAGGGTGGGGGGAGAGGAGGATTGGAGAGGAGGGATCTTGGACAAGGAGAATTGGACTGGGAATAAAGGTTGATGTCAAACTAGGAGGTATTGTCAAAAAGGAGTTCGCGTAGGGGAAAGCGTTTATGGTGAGAAAAGATAGGTTGCTTTTTCGATATTCAGGAATGGGGAAGGAATGCTTAACTTTGCTGATGCACATACATACCGGATATCATCTTAAAATCGATTTGATTTCTGCTATCGATAATTGTTACCCGTTTCGACCTAAAGCCTGGAAACGTCCCAGCGAGAACGCAATCCCTACCACTCAAGCCTACCCACACATAAATAGCCAACGCTCCCGTCCACTACTCCACCTCGATCAGTCCCCTCCTCAATTTCCCTTTCTTCTCCCTGCTTTGAGCTTCCCCAACGCTTTCCTCCAACCCTTCAAAACTTTGCACTCGTCACACATGTAGCTCAACCAAGAAAGGCTCTCGGTATCACCTGCTTTCTCCAAACAAATAGGACCATTGGGGGATCGTTCGGTAGAGCAGTCGTAGTGGTGTTTGGCGACGCAGCCGCAGCTGTAGAAGGTGAGGACAGGTCGGCACATTGGCTGTAGGGTATATAGGAGGAAGGGTTCAAGCGTTTCCGGACCTATCAGCGCTTGGCAGAAGGTTCGAAGATGGTAGAGATCCGAGGGGAACACAATTTCGTGGTGGGATTGGAAATTGGGTGGTTGTCTTCAGCAAGAGTCTTTGATGGGTCAAATTTAGCTTCAGTTGGTTTCCTGGGCAGCTGGGTGTGGAAAAGCTTTTCGAGATCCTTAATGGAGATGAGACCGAGGGCTTATATAGGTCAACGAGGGAAAACATGGAGTGGAGCAATATTTATCTTGTTCAGGGAAACACTCATCGCGAACAGGAGTGTGAATAAAAGCCATCGAGGCAGGTACTTTGCGATGAATTGGTGCTCGAGTGCGAAGGGTCATAATAAAGTCGTTGATTTTGACGGTGAATGTAAGGCTCGTGAAAGAAGGCTTACTTGATGGGAACAGAGAATCTTGAGGGGCCAAAATAGTGATAAAGAAATGACGATACGAGTTTGAGGCATAGCTCATGACGCATTGGTAGGATGGGTGGTTAGGGAACGAGAGGTTGGAGGTTCCGAAGCATGGAACGGTAGTAATTACCGTTTAATTAAGCCTTTAAAAATCAAAGGATGTAGGAAGCAGTCATAGCTGTCGGAACTATATCGCTGGTACGTCTTAATTCACAATTAAATCGGCGAAGTTAATGTAGAGATATTCATCAACGAATCGAAAGTTGAACTGTAGCCTCGGGCTATCAAGCCATCTCTTGATCAACAGGAGAATTGAATGATGAAGAACACAGCGACGATCCCCTTTCTTCACAAGAACAGCTTGTCACCAAAGACAACTCGTCTCTGAATCTCTAATAGAAAATGCCGTTGAATCACTCAGCATGTGCATTACGCAACAACAAGTATCTGCCCTAAGTTTACCCATGTTTTCCTCAAATAAAGAGTTCACAAAGGCTATGGCGCTACTTTGCAGCCTCTATAACGTGAATCTCTCGGAGGCTGGACTTGAGACAATCTCAATCTGGATCGAAGGAACATGAAAAGACGTTTCGTGGAATTTAAGAATGTCGATGGCACCCCAGCCAATGGCAGCATGCTGGAGTTCTTCTAGCCGTGGCATTGCAGATGGGAAGGAAGAAGGTGCTGGCCACGGATTGGTTATGTCGAGACAGATGTTAAAGGTGACTTCCAACGAACATTACAGGGTCACAGGGGTGAAATCTGTTGCGGCAGAGCAAGGGTTAAGCGAGTCGGATTCTCGCGTTGTCATGGAGAGCTCGAGTCATGTGATCGATCAACAGGACCACAGGTGTCGTCAGCAAGAACAAAGTTTGCGCCCTCTTCAGTGAACGTAGAGTTTGTGAATTCTCTCAGCTTCTCTCAGCGTACAATCGAAATCAAGACTACATCAATATCATAAGAACAAGAAAGGCAGATATGCAAAGAAGTCAGGCGGGTTCCCCGCCCATAACACCGCCGCCAGGCACCCATCAATCATCAAATAGACGTCGCGATAGATCACGCCACAGAGGCTACTCACTCCCAAGAGAAAAATCGAGACGACGTGAGATATCGCTTCTTCTGTGTGTCTTCCACAACTCATCCCACAATTGGACAACGAAGCCTATAAAGTTTGACCCAAACAGAATTAATGACCGGGAACTGTGGGAAGACATTCGTGATACCTTTCGCATGGACATGCAGAAACCATGGAGAAGAATTTTTGGATTCAAGAAAGTGAAAAGTATTGTGCCTATCGGGGTAGGCCATCGTCCATACGCCATCCATTGCATTTGTACACACAGAGCATACTGAGCTGGAAATTCTTAGTATACACCAAATGGCGTCCCAGAACGCACTGATCCCAAAAATTTTCCGGACTCGAAAACATTCATGCATGCATATCATCACCCAGACCATCTCAGGCCCGGTCGTAAGTATTACCTTTTTTTGTCGACCATTCCTTGATCTAACCTTGATGTCGGCTTCGGAACTCGATTTATGGATGAATAGATTTGTAGGGTGTCAAATGCTAATCTCGTACTCGTCTAGATTTATGGGTGGATTGGTTTGAAGACTTTGACAGCAACGATCAAAGGACCAACGGACTTGAATTCGTAGAAGGCTTGTGGGCCGATAAGCTTGCAGCTGTCGCTATTCTGGCTACTGTAGGAATTATTACCGCATCAATTGTCTGGTGTGTTAAGGGCGGAGATCTGCAGACTGTTTTTACGGTGATGGGGTTTGTGCTAACGCTCGTTGCTGGTAAGCTGTTTGCGTGTTCAGGTTTAGCGCAACGGCTGACACAGAAAAGCCCAAATTGCGTTGGCGGCACTATATTACCAAATCACCCTATCAGGCTCTGGATTGTAGAACCCATTGATGTGGATGAGAAGCGGCAAGACGAATAGCCCGAAAATGAGATGTGAGACTAAACCTAGAGGCAAATCCGCAGCCGCCTTGACCCTCTAACCAACCGCCATACCATAATCACGACGTCAAGAGTCTGCACAAGGGGATCTCCTGTTGCGAAAATCGATCTCTCGTCGACCCACGGGGCTCCAATATCTGCTATCTACCTCTTATTTAAGGACCTGTCCAATAGAGGGCTCCAAAGAATGATAGCCACCACACAATCAGCCCCTCCAATTGCCACAGCAACCGGGGACTGAAAGGACGCTGGCTAGAAATATGAGATTACCCGGCATCCTACTTATTGGAAATCTCTTCGTACTAGCAACTACCGAGGAAACACGATTGATCTACCAGCCAACTGAAAATGAAAACCTTCAATGACCACACGACCAGAACGTATTGAGGAAGAGGTGCTGGGAGCGAGAGAAATGTGATATAGAAACGCAAAGGTTCCTTCCTAGAACCGCCATTTCTTACGGTAGTAAAGCTGTCGAAATCAGAATCGCTGCTACCAATGGAAAGCCAATTCCAATTCCGTGACTCGCTGCTTGACCAAGCTACGCTTCCGGGTTGGTACAGCACCCCCGGGGCGACGGCCGTCGTGGAGAACGGCATGTGGACCCTCAGCAACGATTCGGGCTACAAAGCCATGTGCCGGAACGACGGCGCGGGGGGGGGGCATTCCGGGTGCAGTAGCACCGAGGACGTGACTGCGAGCGGGGAGTCTGTAAGCGGGTTCACGCCGGGGTGGTGCGGGACTCATGTTGTGCAGCACCAGAAGCCCGACCCCGCGAAGGATAACTACAAGTTCGACATCTCCCTCTTCGACCACGTCGGTGTGCCGATCGCGGGGGGTGAGCGGGGCGGACGCGCCGACCAGGGCCGGCGTTGGGGTGGACAGCCACTGCCGAATGTGATGGTTGTGACGGCGGGGCGGGTGGATGCGTCGGTGGTACCGTTCGCGTACGGGGATTAGAGCTTTGGGAGCACGGATCAGCAGCATCACTGTAATTTTGCGGTGGGTTTGGATAGCGATACGCATACCAGGAGTGGGGATTGTGGGTTCAGCTGTTGGAGGGCTGGAAGCGATTTGCATGTTTGGAAAGAGGGTGGAATGTATTTGTAGCGTGGTGGAGGGGGTCGAGTGTAAAATAGATCGAAGGGTACATAGCGCTTGGAGAAGAATCATTGACAAGAAAGGAAGTTGTTGCAGCAAATCATAGATGGTGTCTGGGACAGATCATTGATGTTTTACACAAAACACAGATTGTGAAATCATCCTCTAATCAAAAACGAAGCTTTCCGAAATGACTTGACGATGCTCATACTCAATCGAAAGAAAGTTCTCGGTTGGTGTAGTGTAGTGCCGCTCCAACCTCCGAACCTCCGGATATCGGAAGCAACCAATTTTCTCGAGAAAGGGTTGGCTGTCTTTGGTATACATGCAGCGATTTGGGTATTGCAAAAGCAACCACCATCCTTACTTATGTACCATGGGGTATCAAATGCACAATTTCATGCTCGACTATCATCTTCCATGTCTCTTCACTCCTTTGCTCTGCAACGCATCTGAGTTCTGTTCTTAGCAAGAGCTTCTCGTAAAGCTCTAATCTGTCGACAACAAAGCCGGTACGGGTTCTTAGGCGACACCAAACCCCTTGCTATTTTCAATCGCTGCACACAATTTCTCCTTCAGCTTCTTCCGGGTCGAATACGCAGGGAGTAGAAGACGGCCAAAGCAGGTCAGGCTTGTTGGCAAACGCTTGCAACAGTTAGTAAATTGGTAGCTTAATGGTTGAAGCTGATAATTACCTCGTCCTCTAGTCCGTTTTGCTGTATGACAAAGAGTATGCTTCGAACGCCATTAACGGGTATCCGGTCACTGGCAGTAACGAATTCCAAAAGCTGTCTGAGCCTGTCTGGAGAGAATTGACGGACAACATGCCAAAAGTCCTTAATAACGCGGTGCTCGGCAGCATAACCCCCTTCGTACCGTGTTGTCTGCTGCAAAGCATCTATATCGATTTCTTGAACCCCTTCGACCACGCTTTTCAAAGCCTCAGCAGTGAATATGGTTGTGGCTTTCCGGTCCAGGCACGTATAGAAGCCTCGGGCAAACGCTTCGAATTGTGGTCGGATTGATTTATCGGTAAGCCAAAAAATATAATCTTCAACATACCGTTCACGATTCGCATTGGTGACCATGCCCGCCTCAGACTTGACAGAGTTGGCTCGTGGCCGGAAGGACTCGTGCGGCCAAGATAACGAAGTTTCAATAAGTCTTTGTCGTGCACTTGAATTTTCGAGGCTGCCACTTAAGGGTCGAGAGGAGCCCAGGCCCTGATTTACAGCCCTCGTCGAAGACTCCGACGAGATGACTGAACCATTCTCCAGGTTTTTGAAATCTCCCCTGTCTTTGTGTTGGCTTGCCGGTGACCAATCAACGTCTCTGCCGATTTTGTCCATATCGACATGTATGGTAGAACCTAAGCCATCAACACTAAAGATATAAGACCGTACAAAAACATCTTCAACATCACCGTCGACCCAATTCAACAGCTTTTGGAAACCCTTGGCCAGCTCCGGCCATCCGTCTTCGATGTGCGCAAGTCGAGCTACCGGTAGATGTAACAGTTTGCGGTAAAGTGCTAGGGGGAAACTTATTGGTAGAGTAAGGCCGTTGTAAACAGCAAGGGAAGTGAGCAATCCAAGCATCTCAAATTTGTACAAGGGCTCGAGGGCACAAGGTTGGAACCATGATGTCCGTGTTTGCATATCAGTTTGGAATAAGCCTAAGTCCGTGGTCAGTTATTCTGTCAAGAGAACCGAGATCTTCACAGCTTACCGTAATCAGAATCCAGAGCTTCGCTGATAGCCACACGGAAAAACTCTTGCTGAACTCCACCATGATCTACTCCTTCTTCGCCTTCTTCCATCCCCATGCGAACTTTTAGTGGCCTCAACAATTCACATCTTTCACGTCGCCAAAGCTGATTGATAGCATCTGTAAGCACCCTGTCACGCCGGATCTCTAGGACAAGATAGTTATTCATGGCCCTTCTAATCTTCTCAGCGACTCGAGGCTCGCCACGACCATTTATAGGGTCTGCTGCCTTCATGTCTGCAAGCAGTCGACCTGTCACAATCGACGCCTCAAAGGCTTTCGACATAGCTCCATGGTTGATTGATCGAAAGTATGAGACCAAAGTGGAAGGCCTGAAAAGAAAAGGATATGATAGCATATGTACTACTCTTCTATCGTTCGGAGCCGATAACCATTCGACTGGCATTTCCATAACATCAAACCGCGCAGACAATAAAGGGGTGCGAAAAAGTTCCGGATCTAGCCTCAAGCTTTGGCAGTCACGATCTGTTGTTTTGTTAGTGCGCTTGGAAGTGTTGAGTGTTGTCCTATGATATCTGCTTACAAATATACGACAAGAACTCTAGAGCACCGCCCACAGCGCTCCATCTCGCTACCTCCGCTTTTCCGTCCCATTCCCTCAAAACAACACTTCGAAGCCATTCAACGATTATGCTCACGGAAGGGATTCCTGATGTCTGGTTCGCCCGAAGCACGTGAGGGCCATGGATGGTCGGCTCCTGGCCCGTGCTAGACGTGTTAGTAGTAGGAGTTTGCAATGACTTAGCACTGTCGAAGTCCAAGATACCATCAAGAACGATCTCTAGAATGTCTTTCTCACGGTGGAACGGTTGTGTGTCCCTTCTTGAGTTCGGTACTTGGTTTCTTGAGATTTCCGAAACACAGAGACGAGCTGCGATCGCCCTAACTAGCCTCGTCATCAAGCTCAAAGCTAATTCGTTTTCAAGAGAATCCGAGATTTCGAGCATATCATTGATTTTGCCGGGGTGATTTGCCGGCCTTCTCACAAATGAAACCGCTACTTGACCCGTAGAACGACATAACTGGAACATATGCCATTCTTTAGAGCTGCAGATAGGTACCGATGCAACCAGAGCAGCAAGGGTGATCTTAGCGACATGAGCAGCCTCAGCATCATTCAGGATGTTGGATTCAGCAAATTTAGAATCAGAACGTCTAACTTGTGATCGAAGGTCTGGATCGGAATCTCTTGCCCTCATTCCGGAATGGGTCTTAGCCACGGGGCTTTTCGAACGAACGGGTCCTGGGAGATATAGATTACCAATGCTGTACCAGAGACATGGGAAAATGTTTGATGGATGGTAGTCAACCTCCATCAAAGTCCGGAACGCCCCACTAATCTCTTCGAAGCTAACTGTAGAGTGAATGGTGTCCATAGGACTTTTGACGGAATTGTTGCAACGGAACGACTTCAGAAGAGATTTTGTACTGCTAAGGACACTAGTAATCGATTGTATTCCATATGCGACAGTCAAGTCTTGCGGCATGGCATTGCCTCTCACAAACGCTATGGACTCAATAGGTTCTTGCGTTCGCCCTAAAGAATGCATAAAATGACGCTCCTCATGAGCGGTCGGGCTGGCATCCTTGATTATAGAGACCATCAACGTAACATTCTCAGAGGTAAAGTGAGAGAGCGTTTGGGCCCGAACAGAATTCTCGAATGTCGTACCTGGAGTATCATAATCATCTTCAACGCTATTGCCCTTCGGTAGGGTCTCTAGTCCTCGGAAGTCTACTTGCGGTTTGGCATTAGGGTCTGGCATCGAGCCACAAGGCCTTCCGTCGCTTTCGCTCATTCTAGGCTTTTTCTCGCGTTCGTGTAGAGAGGAGCTACGATCATCACCGTACTCGGATGAAGCTATTGTAGCTGCCCCGGAAAATCCTGAGCTACCTTCAGCAATGCTCCATGTAGCATTCGAATCAGGGGAGTCTCCGCTATTACTACTCGGTGTATGGCATCTCGAAATACTTCCTTCCAATGATGTGCTATCAACCTCTCCTCTAATCCAAGCCGCCCGTTTCAATAAACCCCGCTCATTTGGCACTCTTACTATTTGAAGCATCATCATAGTAATTGTGCCGAAGAGGTTCTGTGTAAAGGATTTGGGATCCCTCGCCATTCGTAATTCTTCATGCTGCAAAGCAGTATTCCTTGACTCCACACCTGGGTTTTGCAGGTAATAACGAGCATTTTTTGCGTCTTGGTCTTGAAAATGGCGCCTTAGCTCTGGTGCCTGACCCTCGATCGCATCGAGATATGAGCCAGGTGTAGACCTAATATTGACAGACGTAGATTGGTGAAAGTTTGTACCGCCCGCCTTCCCAGAACTTCTTTGACACCTCTTATCCAACCCCCGCGCTACTGGCGCACCACTCAGAGGCTCTGTGAAAGATTTCGGTTGATGAGCGCATAACCCTTGCTCTGGGTTATCTTGGCTAGCAAGGAAAGTCGCGAGGCTTCGAGCGCTTAGAACAGTAAATCGCCGAAAGGGACCTCTTGACACTTTTGTCTGGTGGCTCAAGCAAGTTGGTTTATCGCATTTGGAGTTTCCACAGCCGTATAGTATCTGCTGGAAATATCTGGATTCAATATTGTCAGTGAATAGCTAGTAAGTAAAATGACACCCCAAGAGGGGTTACAGACTTATGATAGAACCCTTGGAAGAGCCTACACCTCTCACGAGGTCTTTGAGGCCATGCTGCAGCTGGATGATTGATATATGTGGAATCCTTGGTCAATACTCTATGAGCATTATCTGGAAGTGCAGCGTATTGCTTGCAGTATCCGACTGATGTTGAAGCGTGGGGACGATGAGGCGAGTGCACACCAGAGCTTCTGGTCATGAGGGGATATGGCAACGGGTTGAGGGGAATTGTTATTGAGGTTTGCCAAGCTACTAATTCCTCGTTTGTCCAACAAGCCTCAGACGTGCCTTACAAGGCGAGCAAGGGTCACATTTAAGGTTTACCGATACGGACGAGGGTGAGGTCTTGGCATGCAGAAGACGACAGACGCCCGAGGCTGCCGCTTATATTGTATCATATCTTGCCTGAACTTGTAAATATAAACTGCTACATCTATCCTTCAGGTCGAAGCATAGGTTGACTTGAGGAAAAGCGGAGAGTGAGTACGAGAAAGAGCTAAAGGAGCACAGAGAGCAGCAAGGACAAAGCACGACGGAGTACACAGAGAAGAGATCGGATCGTTGCACCTTCATGCGTTTCGCCTATAGCTTTCGGTTCACGTGTCGCGAGCAGCAGGCTGGAATTACTATATACTACGCGTTTGATTGTATAACCTTTGTATTACTCATCTATTTCCTTACACAACCTAGCAGAGTTGCATGACATTTTCACGAGGTTGCGGCTAGCATCACCAGCTGGTATAGGATAAAAGAGCTACCATCCCTTTCGGCTAAAGAATATGACGGAAATAAGGGCCATAGTCTTCAGTCGCAACAGCCCCTTTCTGATACTTCTTCCCTTCCATTGACTTGTTATATTCCTTGTTGAGCTTTCCATTCTCCCACACCAACAGAATTCGCTGCCCAAGAGCCAATAGCGTAGTGAAGAACATGAAAGCGGCACAGATGTTCATCCTCTTGACATACTGTGGTGCTTGCGCCTTAGGATAAATTCGCGTACCTAAAACTGGACCGCACTGTCCGACAAAGTTAATTAAGACGAGCCCCGCACCACGGCGTGTATCGCTGCCTTGGTTGTCTGGTATTCGAGTCAGCTTTGAGTCCCTGGGCAAGCAAAGAACAGAAGGCTGTGTATTTACTTAGAGTCCATGCCAGAATGTTGGGTATGGTTGAGAAAACACCGGCAGCTGCCAAGTAGACGGCGAAGTATCGGACTCTGACCGTGGTGACCGTTGCAAGAACAATGTAGCCGATGCCCCCCACAATCGACGTTATGATGAGAACCAAGGCCCTTTGCTGTGTTCTGTCTGCAATGAAAGTCGTGGTAATGGCGAACAGGAACGCGACGAAGTATGGCGGAGCTGATAAGCCCTGGGCGTTGATATTGCTGTATCTCATATTGGCCAGAATGGTGGGAAGGAAGAACGGCAGACTCAAACAGTCAGTCCTACCCAACTTCGAGCAACAACGATAGACAGAGTGTTCGGCACGAGCCAGAAACAACGTACAGCATTGCACCATAATTTCACGTCATTTGACGTCTGGGCAAGTTCCTTTAGGTTCAGGCCGCCAACCCTCTCGCTTGTACCAGTCTGTCGAAGCGTCCGAGACCTAACAATGGCCCTTTCTTCCGGGTTGAGGAATCTTGCTTTGCCCGGTGAGTCTGGTATAAAGAAGAAGGCTATAGGGGCGAGCAGGACGGTCGGAAGACCCTCAACTAGAAAGAGAAGCCTCCAGCTGGGGAGCGAGTGACGACCTTTCGTACTTCCATAGGCTAGAGCTCCGGCGAATGTGGATGCGAGGGGAGCCGCTGAAGCGAATATGCCGCACCTGAAACCGACTTCGTGCCTGAGATAGAAGAACGACAATAAATAGATGATACCTGGCCTAACAGCCCGCCGCCAGTGTCAGTGAGATGGCATAGTAGCGCGTTGTATCTTTGATGGGAGATTCGAAAGCTATCCTTACGTGTAGGCCGCTTCAAAAGCCCCAAGGAAGAAACGAAGAGCCATAGCCCCGCTCCAACTATGGACTGCAGCCTGCAGAGTCGCCACCAAGCCCCTAGCCACAGAGATTCAGGCAATGTCGCCCCGCAATGGATTTAGGGCCAAGATGGGGTTGCTCACCAAAAGAACACGACGACCGTCCCGACTATGTGAAGGGGGGAGGTCTTCCAGAAAAGGAGGGAGAATTCGAAGACAATGTATGTGATGTAAATTATTGTCAAAAGCTAATCATATCGATCTCCAGCCAAATTCAGGTTGTGTGAAATGCCGGCTATCACGGCGTTACCAATGTTACCTTGGTCGAGAAAGGCAAGCATGTCTGAGGGATGAGGGAAGTGAGCTGCCATCCACCGTGAAGCATGCTTAGCGGGGAGCCAGTCCTACTCACAAAGGACGAAGAAGAGCGGCATCACGTGCCAGTCAAGCTTGCGCCGCACACGCGCGTCTGCTCTCCATCGAACCCGATCTGTCTATGTAGCTCAGCAGCTTCCTGCTCGTCAACGCCCTCTATGGTGCGCTCCTCCATGGCTGAGCGTGAGCCTCTAAGCTTCCGAGTCTCTGCCGCAAGTCTAGCAAACGTGACCTTGTGTGCGGAACCTTTCGGTCTAATCCGGGCCCGCTGGAAGCCGTTGGTTGATCAGACGTGTGACGGTGTGAGGGCCGTTTACTGTATCATTTGGTATTTTTCTCGAATTAGGCGAGATTTGGCCTAGTATTCCGACTACCTTGAACGGATCAAGATACGGTGTAATGTGCTTCGGAATAGATGTTTGTTTCCTTCGCGCTCACTGACTTCCGTATGGTGGGTATTACTTGTGATTGGGTGTTGTAGCCAGTAGCGGCACCCTTTACCATTTTCCATTTTCGTGGGGTGACTCCAGTTGGATCCTGAATCCTGCTGACACCCTTCACTGATACACAACCTCGGAGCCTGGTCCTCCACGTTCGTTCTAGATAGTTTGGAAAAGATGCTTTATAGCTCATGTTGTCTCGAGATAAATCCCGCTCTGCCCGCTCCCATCCAACCGCGACTTGCCTCCGGACAACAATGGCTACAGAACCGCTGTCATCTGCCCATTTCAACAATGATAGACAACCGGCGCTATACGGAAATTTGGTGGCGTTTTTCGTGTCCAACAATCTCGCTGTTGCAGCTCGATGCTTCTTGCACTACAGGTCACAATATAGATCAAGCAGGCGCATCTCTCTCGATGACGAACTCATACTCCTGAGTGGGGTTCGTGGTCATCCTCGAAAGCAAAAGCCAATGTGAGGCTTACAATCTTCAAGCTCTGCGTGGACGCCCTCATCGGAAATCTCTTCGCTTGTATGTCTGTCGCTTTTGTGTGTAGAAGCTATGGTTCTAATTCGCATTAAAAGCCACGCATTATGGACTCGGCCTCCATGCATTGACGATTAATGCTGAGGACCCGCAAATGCCCGAGAATCTGTCGAATGTCTTCAAGGTTTGTCGATTCAAATTCGGAACATGAGACAGTCCTGACACATTCGAAATTATAGCATGTCTGGGTGTGTATGGTGCTAACCGGTCCTACTTTCACCTTCATCAAGCTCACTCTTCTCTTCTTCTACCGCCGCATTTTCTTGGACAATCAAAAATGGCTGCGCATCGCGTGGTGGGCCATCCTGGTGTATGTCATTCTATGGTTCTTCGGAGCGATAGGGTTTTATCTCTTTCAGTGCTAGCCGGTCCAATGGTACTGGCTACGGTACTACCAAAGGTACCACGTTGAGCCACCGGTTTCAATGCAGGGTCAGTGCAACGCTACCACCATTGCACATGTCGCGATGCCTCTGATTTTTGGCCTCATCTCGGACGTGGCCATTCTGTTACTTCCGATCGCAGCCATCATCAAGCTTCAAATATCGTGGAAAAAGAAGCTCGGACTCGCTGCTATTTTCTCGGTCGGAGTACTGTGGGTGGACCCCTGTAGACATTCTCAGGCAACAGGTATCAGAATGCTGACAAGGGCGGTCACCGCACGCAGTGCTTGCCTTTTAAGGCTTGCTCGCATCGTCGAATTGGAGATGGACACCGATGACAAGAGTGACCCCAGCTGTAAGTGTTCTCTTGTTCAGCTAGGAAGTTGGGGGACAAGATCGACTGATGGCGATGATCTAGACGGCGTGGTAATCTTTCTCATCCTCTCAGGCGCTGAAGCAGTATGCGCCATTGTGTGCGCTAGTTTGCCCGTGGTGGTTACGCAGCTTTCCAGGGAGTATAAGAACATAGGGTTGTCGCGAAGGTCAAAATACGGCTCCTCCACGAAGCATGAGACTTTGTCTCAGTCGCGCAGTACAAGCAGAGGATTTCCAAGGCTTGTTGAGGGGTCAGGACATCGGACGGACCATGCTCAGAATCTGCCCCACGAGCAAACCGAGCGGCCTTTCAACTCGATTCCATTGAGTACGGTGGTCGTCGAGACGCCTGCTCTAGCTGATGATTTCAACGATGCTCATGTTGTCGTCACGAAGGAGGTTAAGGTAATAAGAGAAGTATAGCAAGTCTTGCCGACCATTTCGCATCAGTGTAGATACTGCGTGGAGTGAGCGCAGTATGAGAATTGCTCCGTCCGCTCACTATTAGAGCGGACTGCATGCAGTCTTGGATTGATTTTTGTCAATGGTCTCCTAATGAATATCGATAATGATTATGGTTCAGTTGGTTATCGTTAGTTAGCATAGCTCGTACCTCATACTGGGGTTCATAGAGAGTAATTCTATCTTATTATTGGATTTTAAGTTGGCATGGCAGAGAAGATCTGACTTTGTAACATATTAAAAAAACCAATTGTTGAGCTCTGGGCTGTTCTTTACCTCGAGTCGCAGACTTGGGTGACGGGATTTACAATCCAACCCACTGAATCCAGTAATGAGTTGGGTTTTGAACGAGGGTGCTGAGGCATATTGAGCGCTTGGTTATGAGATATATTTAAAGCACCGGTTAAAGCACTGGTTGAAGGAAGGTTGGGAGCATTTTCAGAGTTACGTTGAGAGGAGTATAAAAAGGACTGTTAGATATGTGTTGCGAATCTGACTGATGGGTTTTTGAAACTTGTATAGAGATTGATATGGAGCCTGGAGGTTGGCATGCAGGCTTATAGGGAATCATATCAATAGAGACCGGCCTGAGTAGTGCTCGGGGCAGATGTCTGTTATCCTGGCAGCCGTTACATATGTACTACTGTATTGATTTTTAGAGCAAAAAAATTTGAATATAATCTAACTTGAAAAGTCACTAAATCAACTATAAAAAACATCTCACTAGCTGTGAACAGTAAGAGGATCATCTTGGCTAGCAATTAGTGGCTGTTTGTACTGCGTAATTACTGTAATAATTACCTTACAGTAATCACTGGCTCGGCTACAGAGTACAGATGGTATCACAGATTGTCTTTATCGATTAGACAACCACCACCCCTACTTCACCAGCTTCTTCCAGCGTACGGAGTATTCGTGAAGCCATTATAAAAATATGCGATCTTTGTTCACACCATATTTACCATCGGGTCTGTTGTAGCTTAATATTGTTACTATCTTGTTTCCCCCCCCCATATTGAGACTTCCAATAGTATCCGTTCGTCGTACGTGGGCCCTGTCTGTCAACTGGACACCAAGTCTGGAGAACAACTGGGAAACCCACACCTTATCATGGCTACTGTAACGGCAAGTCGGTCAACGCCTATTGGACTCCAGCCTACCCCGGTATCGAACACTGTCGATTCGCATCCATTTACTTGCAATACTTGTCAAGTGGCGTTCAGATCAAGTGAACTCCAACGAGGGCACATGCGCAGTGACTGGCAGTGAGTGTTCCTTTACGACTATCTAGTTATGCCATTTCTCTGACTTGCTGCAAGCCGATATAACCTAAAGCGAAGGGTCGCTTCTTTACCTCCTCTCTCATCCGAAATCTTCGCAGAAAAAGTCTTGACAGCTCAAGCATCTTCCTCTGCCGAAGCTGCCAAAGCATCTTTCGAAAAACTGTGCATAGCATGCCAAAAAACTTATTACAGCGAGAACGCTTACCAGAACCATCTTGGCAGTCAGAAGCATCGGTTGCGGATATCGGCATTGCAAGGTGGTGGTAGGGCTGCCGTTGATGACGAAACAAGCTCGGTCTTAAGCTCTACAATATCGCTGGGTGAGCCAGTAAATTTGGCTCCAACAGAAACAATTGATCCCGAGGCAGAAGCGGAGTTTTCGAAGGTAGTAAATGGCATCAAGGAGACAAAAATCGAGGATAACGAACCAGTCTCATCTCGGCCCTCAAGGCCTCATCACTCTGCGGCCGAAGACCGCTCCGAACATCTAATATCGCAGCCAGTCGTAATAAACAGCGCTACGCCGGGCACAGATTCAGGATTTCCTTCCAGTAAGGTGCCCTTGAACCGGTGCTTATTCTGCAACTACGATTCGCCATCTTTGAAACTTAGTGTCATGCACATGACCAAATTCCACGGTCTGTTTATTCCTGAGCAGCCCTACTTGGTTGACCTCGAGGGTCTCATAAGTTATCTACACCAGAAGATAAACGTGCTTCACGAATGTCTATATTGTCACAAGCTCAAGGGATCAATGAGCGGTATACAAACTCACATGAGAGACAAAGGACATTGCATGATAGCATTTGATTCGGAGGAGGAGATGATCGAAGTGGGTCAATTCTATGATTTCAGAAGTTCGTACTCGGACCACGGAGACGATGACGAAGACAACGATGAATTGGAGGACGTCAAGGAAGACTCCCCTGGAGGTGTCAAACTTGCGCCAAAGGGCTCAAGGGCTCTCAAAACGGTTATCAGTAGCTCTAATGGTGACGAGGAGATGCACGAAGGCGATGAAAATGCCGAAGGCTGGGAAACTGACAGCTCAGCTTCTTCATTGGATTCTGCAGACTTGACTGCTGTGCCTATAGATCACTCACACGCTTTTCAAAGGCTTCCTCTCCATCGACACCATTCCCTTACCGATCCGAGACCGCACCGTACAGTTGACGGATTTCACTCTCATGCTCACGCTCATCATGCAGTCTTTCGATCAGAATACGAACTCCATCTACCGTCGGGCCGTACGGCTGGCCACCGTTCTCTTTCGCGATATTACCGACAGAACCTGCACAGTTATCCTACACCTGCCGAGCGGATCGAAACTCGTATGCTTCAGAACACCGTCCACGGCTCTGATGATGAGATGGCGGTGGATTCGGATGATCGACGCCGAGCGCTAACAACTCGTGGAAACGGCGGAACAGGTATGCTTGGCGTCACTGATGCTAAAAAACGAGAGATTCAAGCGGTGGAGAAAAGAGAGCGTAAGCGTGAGCATAGGGCACGAAAGCAATTCGAATGGGGAGTGAACAAGCAGAGTAACAGCCAGAAGCATTTTCGAGATCCACTATTGCAGTGATCGGAAAGCTGGACAATCTCGCTTTGTTGGGCATGTTTTCGGATAATCTTTCGATCACTGCACTCGCCTATTGCTGCACTTTCAGGTGTACATGCAACGTCTTAATCTTAGAATAGCATAAGGTATGTAGGCTTCCTGCAGGATTACAGACTTAGAGGAGTTGCAACCAAACCATCTCACCGAAGTCGAGTGATATGCACTCGACATTGCCTATGGAATCTAGCGAAGAAAATCTGCAGGTTGCACGATTATTACACTAGGCCGACTATCTACGAAACTAGGTAAATAACAATTGTGTGCAAGCGTACGCCGTACCAATATGGTAGTCCTCCAATTCTTCCGGTTCCTCATGTAGCAGGTTATTCTAAATACGAACCAAGTAAAGAGCTATATATGACTTAAATGAGAGTCCAACGATTCGGTTCTTCGTTTAGCCTTTTTGGCTTGACAACTCAAGGACACATGTAACCTTGCACGTGACCTCGAGAATTAGTGCCGGTCACTTTTGCGACTAAGGTACACCGCGTACTTGGTGGTTCAATCTCATAAAACATTCATCTATGCCAAGGTACCGTTCTTCCTGCCTAGCTCGCCTTGACATATTCCAACCTGGATAGGTACTCGTACACTCTTTTCTGAGCATGTGACAACTTAACTCTTCCACCGCTTGGCTCCCAGCCGTTGGCTGTAAGAATGGCTGAGGAGCGCATATTTTCAGCAGTTTTTCCTGCGTCAATTGGGCGCAAAGCTTCTACTACTAGGTCACGTAATTCTTCTATGTCACAAGATCAGAACTCCGATATCAAGCTTTTCTTGAAAAAGCAAGCTTCATTCATATTAGGCTTGGAGGAGCGAACCGAAGCTCAAGATGCGTCAGCATCTATTGGGGAGGCGCGGAGAAGAACACAGAAAGTTATGAAAAGCCTACAAGAAACGGGGTTGGGGGGTAATCAAGCTCAGCGTTTATTCGCCGAAGTAATGAGCGAAATCCTCACGACATATATAAATAAAACCTATGCTGGACAGTGGAATTCGCCATCTACGATCGCGGAGCAGCTACGGGACTGGGTAGAGAACCACTTTGCCCGCTTAGTGGTTGAAATACTCTCATGCTTGAAAGAGATCCAGTCTGATGCTGAAGCTGATCAACATACGAAGGTCACACATGCAGATGTCGAGAGATGGCAAGAGATGGGACTCAATAGACTGGGAGCATTGCGCACAAAAGAGTTGTTTGAAATCATTGTGGATTGGGATAACGGTAGCAGAGGTGCTGTTGAGGATCTCAAGCGTTACGTGACAAATACCACTTCAAGAATTTCTCTTACCAATTCCTTTTCAAACGTACTATCCCATCGCCTCCTTCATCCCGGGGCTTCTACAACCGAAATCCTTCAATTTTATATCTCGTTGATCCGCGCATTTGCCGTCCTCGATCCAAAAGGGGTCCTTTTGGATCGTGTAGCTCGCCCTATCCGGCGTTATCTTCGGGAGCGAGATGACACTGTCAACATAGTTGTTGGCGGTCTTTTGGCTGATCCCGACGATGAATCGAGTGCAGCTGATGTCCTAGTTGAATTGGCAACAGAGCTGAACAAGACCGTAGGTCTCACAGGGGAAGATGACATGGACGACGGAGACCTTGATTGGGACGACATGTCCTGGATGCCCGACCCTGTAGACGCTGGACCCGGTACGACTGCATCATCTTTGAAGTGATTTACCATCTAACGGTTCACAGAGTACAAGAAGTCAAAGAACTCAGACATAATAGGTTCCCTCATTAGTCTGTTTGAATCAAGGGATATCTTCGTCAAAGAATTTCAGAAAATCTTAGGAGAGCGATTATTGAAGAAAGAATATGACTTCGACAAAGAAGTGAGATACCGTATCGAAACCATGCTACTGTAAGACTGATTCATCGTATCTAGATTCGAGTCCTCGAGCTTCTGAAGCTACGGTTTGGCGAAGCAGCACTCCAATCGTGTGAGGTCATGTTACGAGACATTCTTGACTCCCGTCGTGTCGACATGGTTATTCGCAATGATCAGAAGCTTGCAGCTGACGCCACATCAGATCTAGCTCCAGAGATTCATACTAAGATACTTTCTCACCTCTTCTGGCCTTCCTTGCATTCGGAAACTTTCTTCATCCCGCCGGAAATTCTGTCTTTGCAGGACCGTTATTCAAAGGGTTTTGAAATCCTAAAGCAATCTCGAAAATTAACCTGGCTACATGCCCTCGGCCAAGTCACTGTCGACATCGACCTTGACGACCGCACAGTCACGGAAGAAGTGCAAACCTGGCAAGCAAGTGTCATCTATGCCTTCCAGAACCCCGAAAGCAGTGCACCCACTCCCATGGCCAAAACTGTCCAAGAGCTAATGCAAAATCTGGAAATGGACGAGTCTTTGGTCCGCAACGCCCTAACATTCTGGGTCGGCAAACTCGTGCTCGAGGAATCCGCTTCAGATACGTACCGCGTCCTCGAGACACTCTCCGACTCCGAAGTTGGCCGTGACGGCACCGCTCAAGCGGCGATTGCTGCAGCCGCTGAAGCTGTCACGTCGGCTGCTGCGCCAGCAGTACGCACCGAAGAAGATGCACAGGAGAGGATGGAAGTATATTGGCAATACGTGACAGGCATGCTAACGAATCAGGGGCCAATGCCGTTGCAGAGTATCGTTATGATGTTGAAGATGCTGGTCGAGGGAGGCTTCCCGTTCAAGAACGAGGAATTAAAGGAGTTTCTGGAGCGGAGAGTACAGGAGGGAAAATTGGAGGTGGTGGGGGGGAACTACAAGATTAAACACTGAGTTTTCGTTGTTCTGAGATACTCATTGCGGACCTACAGTGCGTTGCATTGCCATGGGCGTTAAAGACGTTTGAAGATACTTTTGAGAGCATCGAGCTGTTCTGGTAAGATGGCTAAGGAATGCTGTAGAAGCTTTTCATAATGAAGAAGTAAAGGAAACAAGTGAAGAACGTCGTGTTGCCTTCCAGTTGTTATCTTACTCTAGGGTGGTTCAAGTAGCACCATCGGAATACTCGGCTAAGCCATAGGGCTGGTTCCATTCTCTCATGACTGGCTTCGCTTGGCTTGATTTCGAGTACATCACCATCATGTGCTTATTAAGGCTGATCTCAGCCGGAATCGGTTGCTCGGCGGCTGCGCGGCCTTTTCATCGAACACGGGAGTTACCACTACGTTCCTACTACGCAAGTCTGGCCACCACATATTACATGAGACCTTCGCGAAATTGGTTGAGAGCGCTAGCCGAGTCCAAACTCTTCGTTTGTAGTTACGTTGCGCGTTCACCGCTCCTAGATGCCCAGCAGACCGATGGAGTCGTCTATAGATGGAGGAGATCTTTGAGCAAGCGTTAGACTCCACAATTCCTGTCTCAAGTGTGGAGATGACTCAGGTCCTGCAACAACCAAGCTCACGTCTGAACCAAGACAACGGAATCTCAAGTAACGATGACTGCGGAAAGCTCTCTGTTTTACCAAAAACCTCCAATGAGCCAATTAGCAGTGGATAAGACTTGCCATGTACTGGGGCCACAGCACCAGAACAACATGCTCTCACCAAAGAGATTCCGACCACTGAACAGATGGCTGGATATGCTTCAGAGCTCGTAGCCAAATACGAAGATAATACTGGTTGGTTTTGTAGTGAAAAATATTTCAAAGACCTCGTACAAGAGTTTACGGGCGTTGAAGAACTTCCCACTGTTGATCTAGCGGACGACTATCTCAACCCTTCTTCGAGTCGCAAGACTACCCCCCTTTATAGCCTTGCTTACGGAAATTTACATTTGACGCCTAAGGACGTTATGAGTGATCAGGGCGATACTTTGAGCTTGAGGGTTTCATTCAATATAATCATGAGCCACCTGAGGTCAGGAATAAGGAATGAAATGGCGGATATTCTCGAAACACATACTACTTCACGAGAACAACTATCTCGAATCTAAAGCTTGTTGAAAGATATTCGTAAGTTCATGAATAAGGTCGAAATTGCCTGTTTTTATCAGATCTTGCACTCTTTCAGTCTGACTATAGAAGTATAGATTCTATCAGTGGTAAAGATGTACTCCGGGAAGAAGAAGCGCAGATCGTGCAGAAGCTGCTAGACGAACACAGAGAGCAACACCCTGCAAATCGAGGCTCTGTCGAGAGCACATCTTCTGGAGAATCGGGTATACTAACAGCTAATTGGAGGGGGAAACGCCGAAGACGTACAGTACGCTAGGGGGGGTCACAACGGACATATATCGGAGAAATGCTCGCCTCGATCTTTTGGAACGCCGATCAGGTTTCAAAATGCGTTTCCTTACTGCAATAATGGGAGGCCTTACCCTTGTTGTTCCAATGCTTATCATGGCCATTCACCCACTTCGCGAGAAAACTCTAATCACCGCAAGCCTTGCCGTATTTTTGTTCGCCCTTGGTCTTGCGCGGAAATCGTCAGCGCAGCGACAAGAAATACTAGCTGTTACTGCTGCTTATGCGGCAGTGATGGTGGTATTTGTGGGGATTAGTGGGCCTTAAGAAGGTATAGTTCTGTCTGCAAGGGAAGAGTTCTAAATACAATTCAAGATATTCTTCGCCTCGTGCCGTTGGAATGTCCCCAGCATCTAAAAATGTGTTGAAGTACGAGCTCGAAAGAAAATACGGATGGAATAATCTTCTTGATATGTGGACTGGGATAAGCGCGAGATGTCACTGGTCAACATATTTCCAGATCCGCTCTTTCTCCGAGACCTATAAAACCCGACTGGATCAACCGTCAATAGCAAAGTCACTCTATACAGACTTCCTCTCTTTCGGCTAGCCCAGAAACCCAGCTTGAAAAATCAGGACAAATATTCATTACTCCAGCACCTTTCTCCCTTTGACACCAACAAATTATACTCCATCATAGACCGACTATACATCACACTTTCGGCATTGTTTCTTCCCCGAAAGCTGTTTTCAAGTAGAACTACACTATGGAAAACAGTCACTTCTGGAAAACATCTATGCCCGCAGAGACAACCCCTGACCCCAAAGACCCCAAAGATCCTTATTTTCTTCATCCCCACTACCTCTTCTTTATGCACATGATCTATAAAACTCTATCATTTATTTAGTCTCAACAACCATCCCTCTACCAATTGTTCCTTCCAAGGGCAATACCTTTCCAGATCGTTCAAACAAAGACGCGGCAAACCGAGCTTCTACGAACAAAAATTGCTCTATGGCCGCTTACCCTTATAACCAGATCGGGAGGCGGATGGCGAACGGGGGTTTGAAGTCCAGTACAGGGTGCGATAGTGAAGAGTATCGGAGGGGTTGCGTATCCATATATTCATCCACACATACCAATTCCAAGCACATCTCAAACAACTTCCTCAACCCCCCCCCCCCCCCCAACCCATCCTCCCCCCGCCTCTCCCAACAAACAACGCAATCCCGAACAAAATCCTAATCTTCCTCTCTCCTAATCCCACCACAACCTATTATCTATTACCTCAACCTCTCCCTCTCCCCCGGTCTTCGTAATACTGCGGACCCCACCAACAAAAACTCTTTCCAATGAATCAACACATTCTTCTAAATCGGTTTCCAACTGACCACCCCTTGAAGTAGCATTCCCCTCGACATTAGAGATTCAGATCACGAGAGAATTCTGCGGAAAACTAGTACGGAATAAAAGCCGTGTGCAAGCTGGCCATATAATTTTTTGGGGGGTAAGAAAAGATGGGGGCGATTGTCATGCACTTTTTTGGGTTTGGGAGAAGGGGAAGGGGGAGGAGAGTGGATAAGGGAATCCAAGTGCGTCGGATACGGCTTGGAGACATGGGAAAATTAGGGCGTTGGAAAGAGAAGGTGATCCAGAAGGAGCTGCTTGATGGTTTGCTTTCCTAGAATGACTATTTGGTTGCGAGAAAACGATTACGTTTTTTCCAAGTGGGAGAAACTCTAAGCAAGATGGTGAGAGTGTCAACGCCATCCCTGTTTTTTCTTCTTTTTCTTCCCGCTCACACGTTGGAATGACGCCTCTAGTGCCATCACTCTGCTACCTTGCTGCACGCCCGTCTCGAACCTTCCAAACGCACCGGCTCCCCTCCCTACTACTACCCGCCTACCCCTCCCCATCACTTACTCCTCTTCTCAATAATCCCGACCCCATGCTCCTCATACTCCTTCCTCGAAATCCACGTCTGATGAAACGTCCCCAGACTCGCCATAATACTCCCGCCAATCCAGCTCGCAAACCGCCTTTCATACGTATTTCCCGGCGCCGAAATCCGGACCCGAGTGCCGGGGTACATCATCGTAAGTTCCTGGTTCAGGCGCTCCGTAAAACCATACAGCAGACTTGTGCCCCCCGTTACCACAACGTTTTGCAAGAGGTGCGGCCGCACGTCCACGTCGACTTGGTTCAGGGAGTGCTGGATTAGGGCGGGGAGGGTTTGAGAGGCGGGGGGGGAGGGGGTTTGGGGGTCCGTGAGGGCCATTTTGGCGTCGAAGATGCCTTCGGCGGCGCGGTATCGCTCGGCGCCGAACATTTGGTTCCAGCCGTCGGGCATTTCGAAGGGGCGGCCTGGGTAGGTTTTTGCTAAATCCAGATTTGTACCCCCTTGTTGCGTATGTCCCGATAGTCTACCAGGGCCTGGCCACACTTGCACAACTGACTCTTTGAACTCAGTCAATATACGTTCTTCTTGTAAATTGCGGAAGGAATTAGCGGGAGCGGTATCGGAGGGAAACGTGCGGTATGTGGCGTTCGGGGGCAGTCCGGCGTCCACGGGTGTTTTTTTGGTAACGAGGTAGTGAGGTGTTAAGGGGATTGACGGAGAGGAAGTGGAGAAGAGGAGTCGGAGTTGGGAGGAGAGGAAGTTACCCGCGAGGGGGGAGCGAACGACGCCCTTTTTCAGGATGAGGCCGTCGTGAACGGGAGTGATGGAGATGGACGATGCGCCCATGTCAATGACAAGCGCCATAGGTTTGCCGGCGGCGAAGCTGGGTGGGGATTAGCGTCCTGAAACTGAGTGGTATACGGAGCACATACGCTGCTAAGACACCGTTTCGTGCGAGCCAGTAGGCGGGGCAACCCCAGCTCTCCATAGCTATCTCGATGCCCTTTTCTCTACCTTTGCCAGTGTTCCAGCCGGTTTCCGTCATCAACAAGGGGTTTTCCTCGAGTGGCTTTTCTTGATCTTCCATGCCCTCCATCTCCGCGTCCATATCTTCATGTTTGTCATTAAGCCCGTTAGTTAAAGGGTTCCCTGGCTTCGTGTTCGTAAGTCGTGATGTGATGGCGTATTCCCATAAATTCGTCGCGGCGTCCCAATCTTCGACCGTGCCGTCGGTGGACATAGGATTGCCTATCGAGATGTTTGCCAGAGGAGTGTGTATTGAATTATCACCAAACAAGTATTTGCGATCCGAACCCGAGGGTATAGTGGCATAATATGACGGCGTGACTGACTTGGGCACATCTTCTCCAGCGAACCCAGCGCGTGTTGTTGAGTACCCAGGGTCAAGGACAAGGGCGGAGATTTCGTCTATATGGCTTTTTAGCCAATTATATGATGCAGACTCTTGCGTTTGGAGTCTGACATACCGCCACCGTATTCGACGTTGGAAGGAGGAATGGAGGAGCTTTGAGCGGCGGCCATGTTCAATGACTTGAGCGTCACAGTATGGAAGTCTCAAGCTCCAAGATACGCGCAATTAGTTTGCATGCATCGATTAAGCGGTGGTTCGGTGGTTCGGTGGTTCGGTCGATGAACGAAGCTACGTCCCTGAGACAATTCACCAAACCAGTTGAGATTCAAGAGTGCGACTTGAAGCTTTTCGCTTGTTCCTGCAGCGGCGGGACGATCATCAAGCCTCGAGAACCCTGTTCACCCGGAATCATTATCACATTTCGGGAGTCAAATCATGAGTGGCATTTACACAATGCAACCGAGTCTCTACCGATCATGTTAGGTCTGCGTCCATCTAACCGATGAAAACATCTTTTGATTATCCTGAGGATTCTACTGTCAATAAAATACCCACCCAATATCTAACATCTACACGACTACTGCTCTACACACTGGGAGCCTCGGGAAATTGGCTAAATTTATAGCACGTATAAAAGATTTTCGGCACATGATGCATCATGCCGATTGCTCCAGTGGTGGTCCGATATCAATCTCGCCAGTTCATCACTTCAGGTTTGGAAAAACGCTGTCAATCAACAACACCGTGACTCGATTCTCTGAACAGCTTGACTGATACGACTAAGCTTGAGCTCTCAATAGACAGGTATTGAACAAAGCCCACTGCCACTGGGTACCTTTCGGCTCTCCTCTAGTCATACTTTAGCCACAGCCAACACAAGAAGTGTTGCCAATAAGCGCTGAAGTCTCCAGAATCACCGGCTGAGCAACTGCAGGAAGGTGGCATATCAATCAAGCCCCTCATTGCAAGCGTCCATGCTCTTCCCAGCCTCATCCAGTTGTCCTGGTACTGTCCTGGTATTGCCCTGATACACAAATAACTTGGAATTCTGGCCAACTTCTGAACTGGAAAGAGAGGTATGCCTCAATACGAAAGTCCCAGACTCGGTAAAGTCCCATCCCCATACTTCACGTTTTCTGCCTGCCCTAATCTGTCCACGATGAAACGAATTGCGTACTCGATTGAAGATACGGGGTCGGGTTTTCAGGCGCTCCCCAGCGTTCCCTGTACCGGCGAAGCCCGTAGATTGAGAATCATCTCCAAGTCCAAGCCAAGTTCCTCATATGAAAGTGTCAACTAGGGGAGGCATATTTGCTCGGCATTTGCCACTTCCACTGATCAAAGAATGGCACATGACTTGGGCCAGAACCGTCAGAAAGAATAGAAGAATGTAGGATGTAGATTTGGAAGACTCCTAAACAAGTACACTAGGCACGGTAGGACAACCTCAGTACTCGTAGAGCTTGGACTTGATGGCGCTAGTGTCGATAAGCGAAGGTGGTTTTGTCGTTTGTGATCTTATCAGATCTGACCCCGAACTTCAGCCTCAAGCGTCACCACCTCATCATTCGACGCACCTTTCGGTCGATTGTTGCAGAGTTGAATTAATTAAATCCTTCCACCACGAACTCAAGTCCTCCTGTTCATTACGTGGCCAAAAGAGGCAATCGAGCAGTAATCCCCCCAACCTACGATGTCTCCCTTACGGACATCTACAGGGACCTATACTTTAGCCTCTCTGACCGTGCCTTTCCATTTGCCACATTTTAAATGAACAATGGATCTCATTCTTCCTAGTCAAGCTGTCATGTTCCGTCTAGAAGACCTTAATCTAGCCTTGCATTGTAGGTCATGATGTTGGCATTCCTCCTAATGAACGAAGAGTGGTGGTGTACGGGAGACGAAAGTATACTCACCGTGCCTGCTTCCTCCAAATCAATCATGACATGTGTGGCCAAGTTTCCAGGAAGGCGCTTGCTGTCAAAGTCAACTCGTAGAATGTACATAATCTAAGCAACTCTCCCTTCGTTGCTACAACTTTTTTTTCTCCCATCGCGTGTATCTTGTATATTTGTCTGTAAATCGCCAACATGACCATCGCTTCAGCCCTCTTAAACGGGACTACCGCTCTTGTTGCGGCTCTTTCGCAAACCCAAACCAACGGTACGCTCGCGGCTTTCTCCCACTCCTTCCTCTTTCTATCAAGTATGCGTATGACGGCATGAACGGTATCACTGACACTCCTATGTTTCAGGTAACAGTAAACTAGGAACCCTTCAAAATCCTCACGTAGGACCATTCCTCACCAACAATGTAAGCTTCAATTTCTTAGTATCCCCATCCCAACTTCCGGAATCTTCAAGTGTGTCTTGGTCTGGAATTCTCAATTTTCGTCATCATGGGTTTCTATTCGGTCCTACACTTTTTATTTGAGTAATCTTTAGTTCTCGTGCTTTTGCGCAGAAAGAGACAGAAAACATTCGATACTTTGCCTCCAAATCCCACGGCCTGTTCCTTTTTCACAATGAGCATGAAGTCTTTCGTTTTGGTTTCAAAGTGCTGTTCTGAACCCTGATTAGCCAATTGAAAACGGGTACCCGTGGGGTTCCAAATCTTCTTGGGACAGCGACGCGTACACCGAAGCTCCAGATACCGGTGTTGTCCGCCAATACACATTCAATGTTGCCCGTGCCACCATCGCCCCAGACGGGTACGAGAAAAACCAACTTCTTATCAATGGCGAATATCCAGGTGTAAGATGTCCCAGACCCGTATGATTGACATCATTAAGCCGCTAATAGGGTTTCTGCAGCCCACTATCGAAGCCAACTGGGGTGACACTATCCAGGTGACAATAAACAATCAAATTACAGGCCCGTCTGAAGGCACCGCCTTTCATTGGCATGGATTTCACCAACAGAATACCGAGTGGGAAGATGGCGTTCCTGGTGTTTCGATGTGTCCAATACCGCCTGGGGAATCCTTGACTTACACTCTCAAGGCTGCGCCTTACGGAACCACTTGGTATCACTCTCATTACTCAGCACAATATGCTGGAGGTCTTTGGGGGCCATTGATCATCCATGGACCAAAGAACATGCACTACGATACTGACCTTGGGCCCGTGACTGTTACTGACTATTACCATCGAGATTACTTTGATATCATGGAGGATGTGATGGGTACCGATTTGACAAAGATCAGACCTGCATCGGACAACAATTTAGTTAACGGCAAGATGAACTTTGACTGCTCCAACACCACCAGCGCGAAGTGTACAAACAATGCCGGGCTTGCCAAGTTCAAGTTTACCAGTGGGAAAACGCACAGACTCCGGTTGATCAATACTGGTAGTGCTGCCATTCAAAAGTTCAGTATTGATAGCCATGAGATGACTGTCATCGCTAATGACTTTACTCCTGTCGAGCCATACAACACATCCATTGTTACTCTCGGCGTAAGTAACAGCAAAATCTAATACTTTCGATGTAGATATTTGCTGATATTGTCCGATAGGTCGGTCAACGCACAGATGTTGTAGTCCACGCCAGTGGGAAGTCTGACGGAGCATACTGGATGCGCTCCACTTTATCTGCGGGTCAATGTACGGAGCCTGCCAACCAGCCTTATGGCCTCGCAGTAATATACTACGAAAAGGCAAACGATACTGCTGTTCCCAAATCCACCGGCCATATCGATGGCACTGATCCTTGTGCAAATGATGCCCTTTCCGGTATTACTCCATCGAAGGCGATGGGTTTACCTACTCCTGCTACAACGATTCACATGGAAGTCTACTTTAAGATTAACTCTACTGGTCATCTTGTCTGGACTATCAACAATTCAACTTTCCGCGGTGACTACAACAACCCACTCTTGCTTGATGCTAAGCAGGGCAATGTATCGTATCCTTATGATCCGCAGTACAATGTCTACAACGTTGGCACCAGCAGCTCGGTCCGCGTGATCATCACCAACAAAACTCCAACCAGTCACCCATGGCATTTACACGGCCATGACACGTAAGCGTCCAATATCTTGAACACGTTGTTTACCTGCTGACATAATCTTAAGGTCTGTACTTGCCGCTGGGGCTGGAACTTGGGATGGAACAATCGTCAACCCAAGTAACCCTCAGCGTCGTGATGTCAGTCTCCTGCCAGCCCTGGGCTACTTGGTATGTTTGCCATCTATAATTGTATGCCGCAAAGGGGAATGACTAATTTCCGCGTGACCAGGTCGTCCAGTGGAACTCGGATAATCCTGGTGTTTGGCCTTTCCACTGCCACATCGCTTGGCATTTGTCTGGTGGCCTTTACGCGAACATGATTGAGAACGTTGATGGGATCAAAAAACTTCACATCCCATCAAAGACATACGACAACTGCCAAAAGTGGGGCGCTTACACGAACAAGAACACGGTTGAACAAATCGACTCTGGTTTGAGGTTGCTTCGAAACTGATAGACCAAAGCCTTCGAAAGGTCAATCAAGGTTCTTACGGTACATTCTACAAAACATAACAATTGGGAGATGATGATGGGAGTAATACTTAGGGCTAATTGATAATGGCATTGCTGCTTAAAAACTGCATATAGACGATAGAATCCTTCTGCACATAGTGTCATAGTTATCCTAGAGACTAATAACATAATCTGGCATTACAACTCATATTCCCCATGATTGATTCACTTTGGCGGTGATGGTTTTGAAAGTTATAAACTCCCTCAACCTTTCTAGATCGGTCATTTTGTGACAAGACAAGAATAACCGAGTACAATCCTTTCCCTTTGTGCGCATCTCCGGCACTTCCTCAACACACGTATCCCCCTCCCACAAAGCTTTGACGCCGCCCATGTGTAACACTGCAGGATCTGAGGCCCACGTTCATAACCCTACGGTCCGAAAGGCTACCCAAGCCACCGTAACTACGCACAGCACCTCAAAGAATCCGAACATGTCGGAGAGATTGCTAATCAATAGATGCGACCAAGAGAATGCATGATGCACTTCGACATGCATTGAAAGGAACCGAAGCATGACTGCATGACAGCATGACTGCATGACAGCATGACAGCATACAGCACAACAGCACAACAGCACGACAAGGGCCCCCGTCTACGGAGGATTATTGACAGGCTCGGTTCGGTGGCCGAGCGATGCGTCGTGCATGCAATTCGATATTGGAAATCCCAGGAACCAGATCAACGGGTCGCGAATATCGACCACGAAAAGTCCCATCCACTAGCTCGCCGAAACTGGAGAAGGAAAGACAATTGACTGCCATGCCATGCGTCTGATACCCAACAACGGCACTATCGAGTTTTATCCAGATTATAAACGCTAGGAGCTATCATGGGGCGTGTGAAAGTACGGGCTCCACATTGGCGAGATGGCAAGATAGCAAGATGGGCGTAAAGTATATCACAAGGTATCACGATCCTTCCGAGTCGCACAATTAGGCGGCCGGTGAACGACACGATGAGTTAGACGACTTGGCTATTGAAAAACTGAGAGGATGACAAGATGGCTACATCCAGCCACAACACCACTGCCTCATTACTCATTCATCACGTTCTTGGCTTGAGGCGTTTGGGCCATCCATATGGAAGCTACAAAATTGGGATGTTGGTACTCCCAAGCGTTACTGCCGGGCTTTCCCCAGGTTCCATCTCAGATGTCCGAAGCTTGTTTTTTGCCTCTGTGTGATTGAATGATGAGCTCTTAATCCTAGCAGTCCCTTTGTTTCGATGCGCCTTTGAGCTTTTGATTGTACATTTACTCTCGTTCCTGTATCGAAGTACTTTTCAAAACTCTTTTCGTGCCTTGACTCAAAGATATACTGTCAAGATGCGCTTCTCATCTATCACCTTCGCTGCTGCTCTAGCAGGCGCAGCGCTGGCCCAAGACCAATGCAATCTCCTCCCCGTCGCAATCCAAAGTCTTCCTCTAAAAGCAGAAGTCGGAAATCAAACTCTTTGCGAGAAATACACACCCGCAAACTCGACCCAATACGAGTTCATGACCAAACTTATCAACCTAGCTTTCAGCGGCAAATTCACGCCTTTACCCAATCTATGGCCTGCGGTGCGAAACGGAACCTATCAGTCTTCTGGCATACTCGACCCAAATGCAATCTACAGAGACCCGTGTTTCACAGTCACACCTATCAACCTTGTGCCTTACTTCAACGGCACTTGGAAATCGAATAATCGCGGTGGGGTGCGTCATTTTTTTTCAGCCACACTATTCACTCATCTGACTTCCTCCCCAGAAAGCCGTCTCCTTAAACTTCCTCGACGGCGGCGGCGTCACCGCCCTCGAATCCGGCGTCCCCGCCTGGGACAAATTCTCAAATCAATACAAGTATGTCCATCCCTCAGACAAATGAGCTTCAACCCATCCATCTAACACCGCCCTCCCTAACATAGACTCTTCACATCCCTCTACTCCTATTTCGGCCTCATCCTCGGCTGTACCTCCCCCTCCTTCCCCGCCTACGCCGGTCCAGCCTCGCAGTCAAAAATCCACCGCTTCATGGACATCAAAGCGCCTGAAATGCACTACTTTATCCACAACATCTATGACGCCGCTCTCAGCTTGGGTGTTGCGGGACCAAATCTGATCACGCATGTCGGGGACGCGATATCCATCGGTGTGGGGATTGATAATGTGTTTAACAAGAAGTGCTCGCCGCCGCAGAAAATCGCCCCATACCAACCGGCAGATTTGCAGGGTATTTGCTCTGATAACGCGTAAGTACCCCCTTGAGCTTTCCCCTCCTCTTACATCTCCAGAGATTAATCAACCATACAGCACATGCGCCCAATGGGCCTTCCCAAACGCCACCTGTGCGCCCTACGCCGCGCTCAAAAACTACGGCGTCACGCCTGCGCTTGCGGGTGCGAGCGCGAGTGCTAGTTTGTGTAATCCGCATTACCAGCAGCCGACGGGGGATGCGGGAGATGGGGGTGACGGGGGAAGGAGGTATTAGGGGTGTGGGGGATGTGTTGAGAATAGGGAGAGTGTATAGAGTAATAAGAGTGTGGTTGATGGTTTTGTTTGGTGGGGGGTGTGGAGGGTATTAGGGAACGTATATGGTAAAATAGGAACGGGGAGATAGTTGAGGGGATAATATGAAAGGTCTTGCTTGCTCCGTTCGATACCGTCCCCTCCACCCCGCTCATCCCCTCAATTGTCTCCCCCCCCACAATCCATTCGTCCGCACAATCGTCCCACTCTCTCCCCCCCCTCATATGCAACCCGCCCCTTTTCCCCAACACCCCAGCACTTACCATACCGCCCCTCTCCCCCCCCCATCCTCCATCCTCCCTCCCAATCCTCCCTCATTCTCCCCGATCCTCGCATCATCTATTCCTCCTCCATTTCTCATTTCTCATTCCTCACTCATCTTCTCATCTTCTCATCTTCTCACCTTCTTACCTTCTTACCTGGGCCGC
>JAABUS010001661.1_pt1 | contig 47009 bp, 22 predicted proteins | sample 5560161 | NCBI WGS metagenome assembly JAABUS01 (sample SAMN10711885, study PRJNA513376) | rock metagenome | isolation source: Antarctica rocks | place: Antarctica: Victoria Land, Trio Nunatak nord | collected 2016-01-04 | reverse complement strand
CCTAACCCTAACCCTAACCCTAACCCTAACCCTAACCCTAACCCTAACCCTAACCCTAACCCTAACCCTAACCCTAACCCTAACCCTAACCCTAACCCTAACCCTAACCCTAACCCAAAGCAGGCGTTTTTTGTATCTATTCTTCATAAAGCCAATTGCAACTGGGCGGGTGAGCTCGTACAGTAGCAAGTAGGTGGAGTAACAATCTGTGCAGCCAATTTCTTTAGATACCTCTGGTTACCTTCTTCCTATCTCTTGATTTTAATTACTACATCTTCAACCTCTAATACCTAAAATGTACCCTCTTAAATCTTAAGAGTATATTATATTTGAATGTTTCTATACTCCTAGTTTTTGAGGGGGTAATCTTAGGGTGGTTTTCCCATCTATAATTACTTTATAATAATATTAAATAAAATACGCCTTTCTACTTTTAGATTAGTAACTATAGCGACGAATTAAAAAATAATATAAGGTAAGGGATTAATCAGTTACTACTATAAACCGCCGCGTAAATTAAATCTTTATATATACTACGTAATAAAGGTATCTTTAAGGATAATTTCTAATTTAACCCTATAAATTAATAGTCAAGGGAATAATATTTATAGTAATTATTTTATTTCGAAATAACTATACCGAAATATAATAGGCTTTTATACGCTCCTCCTAATTTATTATAGTAATATAAAGACGAAATAGGATATTATTATTAAAGACTACCCTAGATTTCCTCTTCCGTGAAATTTATACGTTTAAGAGTTTGATAATAAATTTAATTTTTAAAAGACTAGGTTGAGAGTTATTTTAGTCGGTCCTCCTCAATTTTTAATAATTAATCTAAGAATTATTCACGAACCTTATTTAATTTTTCTTTGAAAAGAGTATAGTCTTCTATCTTTATTTATTTATATTAACCTTTATCGACTATATTAAGTGATTTTAAAATTTAGGTTAATTAGTTTTAGCTTTTATATTTATTTCGCTTCCTTTATTTCCTAAACGAGAAAGTCTTTAGAAGTAAAATATAAAAGATAAATTAAATAAACTCGCGCTCGAATAATAGGTACCTTAGCCTTTATTATTTATATTAAATTTATATAAATTATTCCTTAACTAAAGATTCCCTATTTTATAATAAATTATTAGTAAATATAATTAATCTAGTATCTAAAGCCCTTTTAATAACGTAAAGTATAATAAACCTTTTTATTCCTTTAAAGTGACAAGATCTCGTATATTTTAAAAAAGATTATTAAGGTAATAAAGCATGGAGCCGATCAAATAGGGCAAGGTTCTTTGGCCGATATGCGTCTCAAAGTCAAGAAGTTCCCCAAAAGAACAGACTTCCTGCATAGGGTCCCTGCACACGCAATGGAAAAGAAGGATGACTTTATTTTTCTCGATCCGAAGGATTGTCGAATTGAACGCATGCCAGTAATCTATGCCCAATTTGCAATGTATGTACCCTCGATCATGCACCATGTGGAGAACGCGCTTTTGACAGACCATCTGCAAAATGGCGTCCTGGCGCCGATCAGATTCTCTGATCAAGCTGTTGTTTTTCCTGCCATATGTGCCCCAGCCGCCAGAGAGGACGGTGATTACCAACGACTGGAATTTCTTGGTGATAGCATTCTCAAGATGCTGACCTCGACTACGCTAATGGCTGATCATCAGACCTGGCATGAAGGATATCTTTCCCTTGCAAAGGATCACATAGTCTCGAACGGGCGGCTGGCTATGGCAGCACAGGAGACCGCATTAGACAAATACATCCTGACCAGAGCATTTACTGGTAAGAAATGGAAGCCTCTGAGCAACATGCGACTCGGAATCCCACAGACAATTCAACACCGCAAAGTATCTACCAAAACCCTCGCTGATGTTGTTGAAGCCCTCGTCGGCGCGGCGTTCGGACTCTTGTCTCAGGATATTCCTCCCTGAAGTGTCCTGGCTCCCGCTTGCCGAGCGGAACAAAATGCTTCTACGCGCCGCATGCGATTCCCCACAATTATTGACGACCCCTTCAAACTTTGCTATTCTCGAAACCCTCATCGGCCACACCTTTGTGTGCAAGCGCCTTTTACTCGAGGCTGTCATTCATCCTTCACATCTCTCCATCCCCAGCACTCCTTCGTACCAACGCCTCGAGTATCTTGGCGACGCAATCCTCGACTACCTCGTCACGACAACCATCTTTTCCTATGGGGACCGGTCGCAAAAAGCTCTCCAACCCCAGCGCATGCACACTCTTCGTGCCACAGCCGTCAACGCTTCTTTCCTTGCGTTCCGTTCTCTCTCACGAACCGTCTCAATTCCCATTGCGGAAATTGCATCACCTGACCCAAACGAGGCGCCTCTGCTCGGCCCCAGCGCGAGGCCAATATCTCTGCCTCAATTCCTTCGATATGCGCCTATTCCCGCCCTAGTTTCCGCCCTCAATGCCACACGCGATCGCTTTGCAGCCTTGGAACCGGCCATCGATGCCGCGTTCAGTCACAGCCTTGTCTACCTATGGCAAGCTTTCGCGGCATTCGCGCCGGAAAAGGTTTTCAGCGACATGATCGAGGCGGTGCTGGGTGCAGTGTATGTAGACACGAGTGGTGACTTGAAAATTTGTGAGGCACTCTTGCGAAGGTTCGGAATCTTGGGTTGGGTGGAAACGGCGTTAAAGAGGGAAGCTCGGATCTGGCATCCGAAGGAGGAGCTGGGGGTTCTTGCTAGAAACGAAAAGGTAAGGTATCGGGTGTGGATCGAAAAGGTGGATGATTGTATCGCTGTCCCAGTTGAAGAGCTAGTGAACGCAGGCGAAGAGTACCTGTCTTTGGGAAAGGAAGGTATTGGTGTAAGCTTTTCGTTGGCGAGAAAGAGATCTGTAGTGTTCAGGGTTGGAAATGAATAGAGGTGGAGACAGCAGCAGCGAAAGAGGCTGTACGGATTCTCGAGGCCAAGTGATCAGCAGGAACTCCGTACGGCGGTGCAAGTCACCCCCCAGTCATTTTCAAAGAGTATCGCTCATCGTTGGGTATTGGTAAGGGCAATACGTCGCCGTACCTTTGATGTTATGCCTTAAGCAACCCCTCTTAATTTATTAGAAGACCTGCTAGGTCGAAGGTAAAGAGAGTCCCTTTCGCTGGCTTCCGGCGTCTTTTGGTCACAAGCACCAAACTTCACTCTTTTTATCCGTGAGAGGTTCGCTGGGGCAATCTTTGCTCAACCCAGAAATCACGGTGACTACCTGGAGTTCGAATGATCTCTCATTCGCCGCCGTACTGCCAAATGCGTACCCAATTCATCATCCGTCGAGCACAGATGCGGCATTAGAGTCATGCGAAATTCACAAACTGGATCAGCGGTGCTGGAACAAAGCCGATGCAGGAGAGGCAACTGAGAGAGATGTGAAGAAAAGATGGAAGACCGGCGAGGAATGAGCATATACACGTGCTGGAAATACCTAGCTAGGACAAAGTAGTTCCGTCTTACTTTTCATGTGGGAGGCGAAAGGAAGCTCTGTAAATACAGTGTGAGCTAGAATGAGCCTAGGCAGTAGGACTTAACCATGGTTGAGTCTAGGCAGCAGGCTAGGCAGCAGGCAGCCTGTTATTTGTTTAAATATAACGTAGGCAACTGAAGCCGACTCATCGCAGCCAGTTCGGGCTCCCACCTGCTGCGCCCCTGCACTGCCCCATAGTGCTCCCTCTTGCTCCCCCGGTGCTCCCCCTTGCTCCCTCGTTGCTCCCTCTAAAGCGGCCCTGCTCCCTTTCCTGATCGAAAACGGTAATTCCCAATCCTAAGTTCGGGGTGTATATAATATATATATATCTAGATAGAACTAATAAATGAAGGTACTATACTTGTTACTCTAGGCTCTCCTCGCGTAGCTAAGCACGTAGTAAGCTCTCTCGAGTCTCATTCCTGACCTGCTTTAAGAACTCGACTGGCGCTGTCCCACCTGTCCCTAATACCGTTTTGCTTGCGGTCGCATTCATGGCAGCAGGTACACCACCAGCAGTCCCAGGCTCGGTCTGAGATAAGGAAGATTGAGTAGCAGCTCGAGCTGGTACCACGATATATCGAGAGACTATCTGAATGTGTTTGTTGCGATAGATAAGAAGCTCCTCGAGACAAGAGTCGTATGCTTCTTGCAGCGCGGTATTTTTGCGATTCGAGGTGATGTATTGCCGGATATTAGCGATCTTGGAAACGTCTCGAAGGAAGCGACGATGACCGCGTGGCATGTACAGCCTCATGTTCTGCGTGAAGATTCAGCAACTTGCAAGGTACAAGACTAACCAGCAATTTGGCTTCGAACCTTCAAGAACTCGTCCTCCCTTCCAGGTACATCATTTTCATTGCTATTCCGCTCCTGCAACGTCCCTGTGGGCCGGTGCCTCACGCCGAAGGAGATGTCAAGGAACTGAAAGAGCGAGCTCTGCGCAGCCGTCGGGCCTTGGTGTATTCTATGACTGCCCTTGCCATTCTCTTCCGCGTAAAAGACGCCTTCTGAAAGTTCAGCGCTGGTGGTCCCTACCAGGAACGGACGAATGTTGCAGTAAAAGATAGTCGGATTACACTTCTCGTACATCCTTGGGAGTAAGGCACTCAAGGCTTCGATGTGACCACGAATCTGACCGAGGCATGTAATGATTTTCTCCGACTCACCCAAAGATGCGGCGGAAAACGTTTCAAGAGTGAGAGGTATTGTAGGGGCACCACGAGCCTCGATGGCTGCGGGTACGGCGAAGAACCACGATTCGTCGGGCGAGTCTGTGAACGTTGTCAACGCGCAGAAGTTATCGGGGTTGGCGATCGATCGGCTTGGGTTGAGTGGCCTGTAGTTCCACAAATTCTGTGCACCATATGTCGCCACTGGAGGCATGCCCAGATGCTCGGAGACTTGGATGAATGGCACGGCAATGTTGGCAGGTAATATCTGTCAGTCATTAGGACTTTTCTGCTCGCCTGGCTTCAGACGCACTTTTAATGCCTTTGCAGGTCCCCAAATGTATGCATTCATTATAAAACCTAACAGCACGTAGGCTCTTCGCCACGCAGGCTCGTTCTCTAAGTGCTTGGTGCTTAACACTGGCAGGAGTGTTACCTTTTCTGCCAGCTGGTTCTCGATTCGAAGCTTGTACAGTCCAGAGCAGATTGTTTCCCATTCGTTGTAATAGTCAGGCAATCTTTCCAGCGGAGGTTCAGGTGGTAGGAATCCATGGGTAACAGAGACTTGGTAGTCTTCCAATTTCAGCAAGCTGGCCATTGTGAGTGCCTCTTCCCACCCTGGTCCGTGGACCGACCTGAAGATAAATCGTTGTCTTAAACAGCGGAGTATATCAAGCGATGTTGAGCTCTTTATGGAGAATGATCAAAGCGACAAAGTCCGGCTACGCATCCACGCCTGGAGCTGAGGCGCCATTGCGCCGCCTCCTCATGTGACGTTAGTCTTGGCTGTCCTTATCTATAACGCCCGGGGTCTTGGCAAATGAATGTCAACCTGGCATGCCCCCAAATTCTAGGAGATTTATTAAATACCGTAAATACTTTACGTCTTTTATATCTTCTAAGTCCGTTAACTAAATATTATTAAATTAGTAATTTTTTAAAAAGAGACCTTTAAGAGAGTTATTAAATAAAATTTTATAAAATATCTAAGAATAATTTAGGATATTGAAATAAAAATCTCTCGAGAGTAACTCTAAATCTACTCCGAGACCTTTTTTAAATTTTAGTCTTAATATAATATAAAATTCTATTATTTATTACTCTAATCTTATTATATTAATAAAATACTTCTATATTTATTTATTAAATTCAAATTATAAAATATTATAAAATCGAAAATAAATATTATTAATCGAGGTTATTATATTTAATATACTTAAAGTTATTAATATCTTTTATTAATACTAATTTATAATATAATATATTTAATTTATAGCGCGGAATAAAGAGTTAAAAATAATTAATTTTTTCTTCGACGTAGAGATATTAATTAATAAATAATAATTAAATTTAGAAAAAAGAGAAAAGAGAAAATAATCTCTTTTATTATTTTTATTTCTCTATTATATTTATTATTTTATATATAGTTTTACATATAATTATAACTTTTTTTTCTATATATTTATATATAATATATAATATTAGAATTAATACCTTAGTCTTTTTATAAAATTATTATTATTTTATATAAAATATATATTTATTACGGGGTAGACTTTAGTAGGAGTATTATTATAAATATTTATTAAAACGACGGGCTAAACTCTACCGCTAGCTCTATCGAGATTAAAATAATACTAGAATTTTAATATATTAAAATCTAATCCTTTATAGAATAATTAGTATCTTTTATACTATATATTATTATATAAACCCTATATTAAATAGTAGTAACGGCGATATTACTATAGAATTATACTTTTTCTATATTAGTAAGAATAATTATATTAATTATAAATAATAAAATAATTTTTAAAATAGTTAATATACTCCCTATTAATTATTATATTTGAAATAATTTACTCTATATCGATAGCGAGTTTTATTTATATTATATTTATTTAATACTTCTATACTATACTCTATTACTTTAAATAAATACTTTTAAACTCTTTATTAAATTATTAAAATAACTTATTTAATACTCTTTTCATTTAGAGTATTTATAATAAATATTAAATTAAATATTTAAAACGTTCTTTTATTTATTTCTCTTTTATTAATATAATTATTTATTTTAATAAATTATTTATTAAATAAATATCTAGCCTAGTAAATATATTATTAATTATATCTTTTATACTTCCGTTATAGAAATTAAAATACTAGTTTTTTAATACTACTTTTATTATTCGCCTAGTATTACTACTTTTAATATTTATTATTAATTATTACCCTAGTTATTACCCTAGAAGAAGTTTAGTTAAATCTTATTATAATTAATCTTATTTTCTATTTATAAGAATTCCTACTATTAAGTAAATATATCCTAAAATAAATAAAAGTTATTTTTAATATTAAACGAGTAGTTATTTAAATAATTATATAGTCTCTTTATCCTCCTATTAAAGTATCTCTTTAATATTTATTAAAGAGGGGCCGGAAAACGAAGTAATTTAATAACGATTTTTCGGAGTATATTAAATTTAAATAACCTATTATATAATTACTCTAGGTTATATATAAAATATTTATAATACCGTTTATTAATACTTTCCGAAGGGATATTAAAGAGTTACGTTAATATTTATAAAAGAAATAGTTTTTAAAGAATGAATTTAAAAATAAAGAAATTATAACTCCTCCTAAACCCGAGTAACCTACTATAAATTCCGAATAAATAATATAATTTATAGAATCGCTAGAAATTTAGGTCTTTATTATTAAATTAATAATTAAAATAAAAAAAGATTTAGTAGGACCTTAAGGCCTATTAAAAATAAATAATTTAATTAATTAAAATAGTACTAATATTAAGATAAGCGCCTAGAATAAATTAAAATTTAAAGAAATTAAATTCTTCGATTTTAAAGGCGATAGGAAGAATAATTTATTTATTTTAAAAAAATATATTATATATAAAAATATTTTCGACTTTAAGAATCGCGTTAACGATATAATTAAATAATATAGCGAAGAGGAGGTATAAAAGTTTCTATTTTTATATCTTAAAGAAATAGCTTTTAAATAGTTCTCGAATAAATTAAATATTAATATTAAAGCGTTAATACGTACCTTCGCTAATTTTAAATAAATAAATAATTTTATTAAACGAGTTAAAATAAAAATACTAGAAATTATATATAAACTTCGTTTTAATAAATATAAATTCGTTTAAATATATACTAGTAAAATATTTAGGTAGTATATAAATAAAATATTTAATTTAACTATAACCGCCGATATTCTTAATATATATTAATAAATATCTATAATCTACGATTATATTAACTTTAATTTTAAATTTTTTATTAATCCGCTTAAACCTAGTATCTTATTAAATAAATTCTTTTATTTATTTAATATTAAAAAAGAAGCCTAGCTAGGAATAATACGAAGTAATAAAATAATTAAATCTTTATTACTATTTAAACTAAAGAGTTTATAGTAAAGTTAATAGAATAATTAATAATTTAACTAGTTCTAATTATAATAAAACTAGTTATTTTAAACTATTTCTTATTAATTCATTAATTTAATTTATTAGAATATATTAAATATTTTTTAAATATAGTAGTAGCCTCGTTAAATTCAACCGTTATTTATTTAATTATAAATTATTAGTAATAATACTAGAAATATACTTTTTTTTCTTAGAAATAGAAATCGTTTTAATTATTAACCGCGTTAAGAAAACCGCGGGCCTATAACCGATAGTTATAATTTTAATTATTTCGGGTAATAATAAATACCCTCTAAATATATAATTATTTACTATAAAACCGAGGTATAAAAAAATTATTTTTAAAAAAATAATACTATAGAGCTATAAATAGAAGAATAATCTATATTTAATATTAATTATATTAATAAATAGAGCTAGGATTAATAGTAAAAGAATTATTATAATAAATAAAACGAAATAACCGGTTATTAGATAATTATTATTAATTCGTTTAAATAAATCGAGTACTATATCTATAAAGAGTTATTCTCTTCTTAAAATATACTATATATATATTTTGAAAATTAAAATTTAAATAGGAACCCTATTAAAACTTCCTACCCTAGATATTTAATTATAAATATTATTTACAAGAGTAAATAATTTTTAATAATAAATAAAAATACGGAAACCTATTACTAGATTAAAATAAATAACGAATTATTAAAATAGAAGTTTATTATTAAATTAAACTACGACTCTTCTAAAAATATAAAAATAAAATAAATATTTAAAAAGTATTAATATATCGGTATTCGGGTTAATTTAAACTTTAGAATTAAAATAGAAAAGAGTTATAAAAATACTAACTATAGAGTAATTATTATTAATTATAAATTTATAGTATACTTTCTTTTAAAATTAAGAATCCGTATTATAATAACCCTATTTTAAATTACCGGTATTAATATTAACCGCTATATTATTTTTAAATATATTATTACCTCTTTATATTTCTTTAAAAAAGATAAAAATAGTAATAAAATAATAACCGAAACCGCCCCTAAAGAAATCTATATTATAGATAATCTTAAAGTAAATATATTTATTAATATAGATATTATAGCCTCTAAAGGGATTAATATATTAATATTTTAATAAATAATCTATATCGGTAGCTACGATATAGAGTACTCTATCGATATTTATTTAAAAAGTATAAATATAAACCGGTTAATATATACTACGAAAATAAAAATTATCCCCCTATAAACTATAATAATTATCGAAGTCTATAAATTTAATCTATTAATACGAGATTATTTCTTTAAACTAGTAGATATTAATTTATACCTCTTTACTAGAATTATTAATAATAGAATAAAATTAATATTTATAAAGAATAAAATAGATAAATATATTAAAATCTCTAAGAATATAAAACTAGATTAAATAGTCGAGGTTTAATTTAATAACTATTATAATATTATTATAAACGATAACGCCGTTCGCGAGCTCGTTATATAAAGGCCTTTTTAAAAATATAAAGAAACTTTTATTAAAAATACTTTTAATAATATAATTATTATTAATATTAATTTATTATTTCTTAAATAACTTTTAGAGGGTAAAGATATAAAGAATCTAATTAATTCCCAGCCTTTTATTCTATTAATAAAGGTAATTACTTCGATAAAGAATAATATTCTCTTAAATAATATTACTATTTATAGTAAATAACCGGAGTTAATAAAGATTATTAATTAATTCTCTATACTTTAAATAGAAGGAGGCTTTATTAATATTCTAGAAAATAAATAAATATATATACTACTTCGCGCCGATTAGGAAGATAAAGTATTTAAAATAATATATATTTATCCTATAAATAACGAGAACTAGAAGATTATTAACGAAACTTTTAATAAACTATATATTCAGGGACGATTTAAATAAATAATATAAATTACTTTATTTAACTTCTTAATCTTCGTTATTTAAATTATAAAATTAAACGGTACTAAGAAAGATCGTATTATTATTAATATTCGAGGTTTAAATATTATAGTTATAATAAATATCTACTATTTACCTCTATAGAGTAATATAATTAATACTATTAAGGGTTATTATTAAATTACCGTTATCGACGCGGCTAGTTTTTTCTATTAATAGTATATATATTTTAAAGATAAATATAAATTTATTATTATATTATACCGCGGCTAAGAGACTTTTAATATTATAGTAATAAGATTTAAAAACTCGTTTATATATATATAATAATAAATAAACTAGATTTTATATATTTATAAAATATTCGCCCGAGTATATATTAATAATATTATAATATTCTCTTAGACCCTTGAGGATTATATTTAATATCTATATATAGTATTTTCTTTATTCGTTAAATTTAATATTTTAATTAATTTTAAAAAGGCGTTTATTAATTATTTATTAATTATACTATTTAGCTAGAAAGTTAACTCGTTCGGGTTATTAATTTCTAAAGAAAAGTTTATAATTATTAAATAATTAATTTTCCTATAAATACTAGTAGTATTTAAAATATATCTAGGAATAACTAGTTAATTAAGAGATTATATTAAAGATTATATTACTCTAACTAGGTTTTTATAAAATAAAAAAACCGCGTTATTAAATAAAATACTCCCTATAGGCGCTCAGCGATAAAAATATATTAAAAAAACTAATTTTAAATTACTTTCCCTATAGGAGATCCGTTTATTTAAAATTATTTAAAATACTCTTTCTAAACCTTCTTTTCTATATTATTTTATTAATAAAAAGAAATTATTTATCGACTTTAATACTAATAAAGAATTCGGTTACGGGGTTATAATTTATTATATTATAAAAAAACTAAAAGATCTTTATCCCGATTAGAAATAAATTTAATTTATCCTTTTTCTTAACCGACTCTTTAAAAATATAGAAATATACTATTAACCTACTAAAATTGAACTAGTAGGAATAGTATAAATATTTATTAAAATTAAATATATAGTCGAATTAACCTCTAAAATAGTCGTCTATATTAATTATAAAACTATAATATAATTATATAAATAAATATAACTACTTTATTTATAATAAAAACTAATTTATATATCGTATAGACTTTAAATTATATTTAGCGTTTTTAAAATATAGAGATCCGTTATAAATTTAGTATTAAATATATAGTACTAAATACTCTATCCCGACTATAATAAAAGGATATAGTTAAAGACTTTTTAAAAAGCGAGTTAAATATATTTTAAATATATATATATAAAGTCTATATATTAATAGAAATAAATATATAATTTAAATAAAAATTACTTTAAAGATACTAGAATAACGATTTTTAAATTAAAATAAATTATATATTTAACTATAATATAGAAACCGGCGAGGATATTATAGATCTTCTATTTTCGAAAAAAAGTAACGATATAATATAATAAATTAATATTAACTACTAATTATATATATATACTAAAGTGTTTATATATCCTTCTTTATATATAAAAACTTTATTTAATATTATATATTCTAATTTATATATAAAAAGATATAAATATTATAAAATAATAACTAGGTATTAATATATATATAAATTAAATAAGAAATTAGAAGAGTATTTACAATATTATTTATAATATTAATTATTCGATACTCTTAGGTATAAATTTTATAGAGTATTATAATTTATTTTTACACCGCTCTCTCTTTTTTATATAATTTCTATCGATTTTATCCTAACCTTACCTCTTTCGTAGGACGGATTCGATAATATTATAATTATTATATATAAATTTTCCCGAAAAGTGACCGCGATTCTAGGAAAATTTATATAAAATATAGAGTAATAAATAAATATACTTTTACGTTATTTATATTTAATAAATTAATATATTTTAAAAATTATTCTTTTCAACTATAATTATAAATTTATAAATACTCTATAGAAAACTCTATTTAATAAGTTTAAAGTAAATTTAATATTCTCTACCGCCTATTATTTATAAACGGATAAATTAAATAAATATATAAATAAAATTATTATAATTATATTATAATTTTAGATTATTATTTTATAAAACCCTAAAGCCTAGAAAGAAATACTACTTTTTATAACTATATAATATAATAATATATTTTCTTAAATTATTAATTATATCTTAAATAAAATAACTTTCGGTTTTACTATTAATAATATATTAAATTTAAGAAATTAAAAGAATAATATTTTACTAAAAGAGTTAATAAATATTTAAACTTCGGATATAATTACTTTTATTTAAATATATAATAAAGAGTATTATAATTATATTTATTATTTTTAATATTTTCGTGAAGAGGACTAGGCCTTATTATATTTATATAAAAATTATAATATTCTAATAAATAAATTTACTAGTTATAAATATAATTAATAAATAACTAGTTTATTTAAAGTTTTTAATTATATTAATAGGCTCGTATACCGCCTTAATATCCTAGAAAATTAAAAGATTTATAATATATTTTTAATAATATAGCTAGAGTAGTATTTATTATTAAATTAAAACTCTTTTAAATATCTACGGTCTATTAACCCTAAAGTAATAAAAACCGAGCGAGACTATTTAGAGTTAGAATAAGAATTAAAATATATTTTTAATAACCGCGTTATTAAAAAGGGGAAGAGTTATATTATTAAATATCTCTTATTTTAAAAAAACTAGGGATTTATATAAAACTATTAAATAAATATTAAAAATATTTTCGCGGACGAATTTATTAAAGAATATAAATAGTAGGTTAAATACTAGCCTAAATTCTTCTTCTAGGGTCGATAATTCTAGAAATATAATTATATTTCTCTTTTATATTATCGCCCTTTATTTATTTTTACTAGGAAATAATTATTATATTAAATCTATTTATCGAGCTCTATTTAGAGTACGGGTATTATAATAATATTAAAAGAGTATTATACCGAGAATTAATAAAACTACTTTTTAATAGTTCTAAATTATTCGTTTAGTCGTATATAGAGTTATATAATCCGAATATCCTAGTAATATATTATTTATATATTTCTTTATATAGATTTAAATATATACCCCTCGTTATTATTATTTCTTAATTAAATAGTATATTTATAAAGGAAAGAACTTTAAATAATATATTAATTATATAATTATTTAGTCGAATCGGGACTAGCTCCGCGCTAAAATAGTTTTAATTCTAAAAATATTATTAAACGACTTTCTCTAACTAGCTAGATTTATATTAAGATTTTATTTTTTTAATATATATTTAAAGCCCTAGTCTTTTAATATTAATACTTTTATAATATTATATATATACACCTCTATTTTATTAATATTATAGTTTTTATTATTAATTATTTATATTATTTTTATTACCCTCTATTACTTTACCTCGTTATCGCGATTTTAATTTTAAATTTTATAACTTTATATTAAATTTTAAAACTCTATAGGCCTACTCGTAATTAATCGATAATTTTGAATATATATTTCTTATTTATTTACTTCTATATATAGATGTTATTTACGTTATTATTTACGATACCCTATATAAATATATTAACGAGGGTATTAACTTCTTTTCTTTAAAAAGGGCGATTTATTACGGGGTATATTAGTAACTTGGGAAACCCCGATTTTTACGCATTTTATACCGAAATTGTATAAAATATTGGAAATGCGTATCTGCTCATATCCCGTATTCTAAGTACATTATGCACCGATATTACACCGATTTAACAACTTTTTTTTTTGACTTTAACTTTTAAGAGTATCTAGACTAGGGCCCCTATATAGAGATATAAATATCTTACTAAATCTATTTTTAGCCTAGATTCCGAATTTTTAATTAGATTTTTACTAGCGTTGCCCTATAGGGCTATAAAGTTACTTTTAGGATTAAGTCTAGCGCTCCCGCGCAGACTTTAACTCTAATTTAAAAATCTTGGCGCCAAGACTTACTAAGGCTATAAAATGCGCATTTTGCACCGATTAAGTAGCGATTTTACAGAACTATTTTTCCGGACTTACCGATGTAGACTTTAATATAAATATTATTATAAATATTTATTAAAACGGCGGGCTAAACTCTATTACTAACTTTATCGAGACTAAAATAATATTAAAATTTTAATATATTAAAACTAAATCCTCTATAGAATAATTAATATTTTTTATACTATATATTATTATACTAACTCCATATTAATATTTACGTATATATAAATCTTATTAAATAATATATTAATTAATAGAATAAAATAAAATATAAAAATATATTAAAAATATATAATAGAAAAGGTATTAATTTATATATAAAGAGTATAATCTTTAGATATTTTTAGATTTAATTTAATTCGATATATATTAATTTTTTTAATTAAAGTTTTCGATTATATAAAAAAATTAATATTAATAAAAATTAGAGTTAATACTCGTTGAAAAGAGTATTAAAAAATAAAGAATAATAAACTTTATATTAAAACTTTTAAGAGAAATTAAATATAAAGTTCTTATAAATTTAAAAATACGTTATCTATATAATAAAAAAAAACTATATAATTATTAATAAATTATATTAATTATTTACTCAATATTCGATTTATTTTATTATTTATTAATTAATTTAGCGATTAATTATAATAAGAAATATTATTAAGAAACGGGATTAATATCTAGAAATTTATTAAATTAATAATTAAATTTATTAAACTATAACCTAATTATAATATAGGAATAAGTTAAAATAAAAAATAAAGAACGAAAATTAAAATAGGGCCAGCTACTATCTAAATAAAAACTAATATATAAAGTATTTATTTATTTCTTATCTTAATTATATTAAAATAGAAATAAGGAAATTAATTTAAATTTAAATTAAATCTAAAATAAATTAAACTAAGTTAAAGTAAATATAATTATATTATAATAATAACCCCCTCTTTAAAGTCGAGCTCCTATAAAATAAATAAATAATTAATTCGATTAATTAAATTTCGTAACCCTAACTTTTATTTAAGGTTACGAAATAATTAAAATAAAAATATATTAAAATATTCGAGTTATTAATAATAATAGATAAGAGATAAAACGGGGAATAAATAATAATATACGAATAAAATTAAACATTAACGTTATTATTTATAAATAATAACGGCGGGGCTAGGTTATAAAGTACTATTTATTTATATAATAATATAAAGTATTAATCGAAGCCGATACGGAATAATAACCGAGGAGATAATAATAAATAGGGAATAAACTATAATATAAATAAGAAGTAACTTCTTAAAAATCGGATTAAAATAAAGATAGTAGAAGTTCTTTATATTAATACCTCTAAATAATATATAGTAATTTATAGGGGCTAGCGGCGCTAGAATTCGAGATATAATATTTATTAATAAATTATTAATAACGGGTAAAGTAATAAAAGAGTTCCTATATAATAACGTAATCTTTTTAATTAACGTAATATTTTAATAAAGGTAGATTATAATAGCGATTATATTTAAAATTTAAAATATCGTTAATATACTACTCTCGTTAAATATCTTCGGTAATTATAAGTTCTCGGATAAACTAGATTTATTTAAATAAAGAATTATTAATTATTAATTATAATAAATTAATATAAAAGACGGGGTAAATTTTTATTAAATATAGAAAATTTAACTAGATTATAAAAGAATTATCGAAAACTTTAAAGACTCGAAAGGGGCCGATATTATAATTATTAAATTTAATTAAAAAATATACCGTATTCAAACTCTTAATATTTAACTATATTTAATCGTTTATTAAATATATTAAATATAAACGCCTTTATTAGTTAGTCGAGGATTTAAAGATAATTTAAATAATAAATATTTTATTATAAAAATAGTCGTTTAAGATTTCTATTTATATTACGAATTTATCGGTAGCGATTAAATAAATATATATTTAAATAGTAAAATTTTAAAATAAAGATTTAATTAACTCGAAATCGATATATAAATATTAATTATAATTAGTTAAGAAAGGCGAGGCTAGAGTATTAAAAGAATTAATATTATTATTAAAAAACTCCGCTCTAAAGAGTTATTTTACCTAATTATCCTATATATAATTAATATATATATAGAGGTAGTATTTTATTATAATATTAAATTACTCGGTTTAATTATTCGTTTAAAAATAATATTTAATAGATATATATTAATCGATTTTAAAATATTTATATAAAGCCTTTTAGAACTCCGATATAAATTAAAATCCTCGATTTAAAATAAAGATATTTAATAGTTTATAAAATTTCTATATATTTTAATAAAAGGTATCGTAGGCTTTATTTACTTTTATTAATATAATTAATACCAGGTACCGTATCTTAATTAAATAATCTACGAAAATTAAAATATATTAATAAATAATTTCTATAAAGGTATAAGACGGTAGGGGACCTATATAATCTATCGAGATATCTTTCTAATATCGTTATAGAGGCGGTAATAAACGTAATTATTTTTAAATATACTAACGGGAAAGTTTAATTCTTCGGTATATATAATAATTCTTAACGAATTACTAAATAATAGTATAATTATTAGGCTATTAATAAACTCGATTAATTAATTTATAATATTTTATATAACTTAAATAACTACTCGCGATATTATTATAAACTAACTAGATTAAATAAAGGTATAGTTTATTAAAATTCGGAATATATCTCTTTCCTCGGAAATAAAGAACTTTATTTTTATCTTTATATTTAACGAGAGGAATTCCGTTATAATAATATATTCTAGAACGTAGTATTTCTAGAACTTTAGAGGCGAATTAATCGGTTTAATTAATTATATCCTATTATTAATAAATCGGGGTATCGTATAAATCTTTATTTAAATTAATAAATTAATCTCTATCGAGTTTAAACTCGTAAAATATAGGCGGGGTCTATAATTTTAAATTAATATTTATATCGAAGTTTATAGCGGTTATATAAATTAATATAAAATATAACTAGAAAGATTAAATAAAAATCTCTCAATTTATTATTAATATAATTAAAGTAATTAAGACTAAAGTTAAAGTTATTATATTTAATATTATATTATAAATATAATTCTTAAGGACTTTTAAGGTTAGGTTTTTTCTTTTTAATACTATTTAATATTAATATTAATATTTAGGGTCTAATTTATCCCTCTCTTTAAAAAGATCTCTTAATTAATATATTAATATATTAAATTTACTACCTTCTTTACTAGGCTAGTAGGTAATTTTATAATTAAAATAAAATAAAAACTCGTTTTATCTCGTTTAACGGCGAGATAATATTTTAAATAAAATAAAATATTTAAAAATCTTATAATCCGATATTAGCTCGATAAAGAGAGTAGATCTCTTTAATTTAAAATACTATTCCTTAAATATACGGATAATTACTATAAACTCTTTATTATAAATTTTATAACTATACTCGGTAGGGTTATACTTTTTTAAAAAGTAAATAATAAAACGAAAGATATTTTAATTATTATACTAAAATAGGACCCCTTTAAATATATAATTCGACGTATTTATTTCTACTATAATTTTATAGTTAAGGTCGAAATAAATTAAAATAATATTAAAAATAAAAGTCTTTTTTAAAGTATTAGAATTTATTTAATATCGAGTACTTTACTCGAAGACGATATCTTTTTTAATTAAAGTTATAAATAATATAGCGAGTTTATTAAATTTATAAATAAAGCGCCGATAAAAGTTAACGAATCCTAGGAAATTTTAAATATCTTTAATATTAACTAACTATAATTAATTTAAAATAATATCGATTTTCTTTAAATTTATTTTAATCTCTTTAATAATAATAATTAATCCTAAGTATATAACTTTCTTAATATAGAAATTATATTTAATAATATTTATTTAAAACCCCGCCTCGCGGAGTTTCTAAAGAATATATTTAATATAAATTTTATACTCTTCCTCGATATCGCTATAGATTAGAATATTATCGAGGTATATAATATAGGTTTTATCGAGAAATTTATAGAAAATATTATTAATATAATATTAAAACGAAGTAGGGTTATTATATAATTTAAATAATATAATAAAGTATTCGAATAAACCGAATTAAATACGGAATATTATAAATTCTTTATCGCGCTCCTTAACGCGAAGGCGATTAAAAATAAATATAATATTTAATTTAAAAAATACCTTAATACGATTTAATTAATTTAAGGTTTCTAAAATTAAAGGTAAAGAATATTTATTCTTTATAATAATAATATTAAACCCTCGGTAATTAATATAGAAACGTAGGCCTCCGTTAAATTTCTTTACGAATAAAATAAAAGACGTAGTATAAAATTAATTAATTTAAATAAAATCTTTACTAAAGTTTTTATCTAGGTAACGACGGAGTTCTAAAATCTCGTTATAATTTATATTATATAAATTAAATATCGGAGGTTATAACCCTTCTTTAAATTTAGTAATATAATTATATAATTAATACGAGGGTAAAGTATTAACGTCTTTTCTCGAAAAAATATTTAGGAATTTATAATACCGCGTAGGTAAAATCGTAGTTAAATTATATTTTTATTATCTCGGTAAGTTTAAAACTCTTTTTAAATAATAATAATAATAAAATAGAGTTTTTTATTTATTTTAAATATAACTCGGTTCTAGACTTAATCGTAAATATTTAATTTAAAGTTTTAATTAAGGCGGGGTTTAGGTTTATAATATCTAGATTTTTAACGAAATTAAATATTTAAAATCGAGATTTCTTTTAAAATATTTAAAAATCGATCGATTTCTATAAATAATAAATTAAATATAATTTACTCGTTAAGTATAACGAGTTAGGTAAATAATCGAGATTTTATTTTATATATATTAAAAGTAACTAGGTACTAGGTTCGTTATTTTTAATATTAAAATTTAAAATAAAACGAGGCTAGGTTATAATATTTAATTTTAAATATCTTTCTTTATTTAATAATAATAATAATATAATTATATTCGTTATTATAATTAGTTTTTATAAGAATAAATAATTAAAATTAAGATAGAGAAGACTTCTTTTAAATCTAGATTTATTATTAATAAACCTAAAATTAAAATAACTCCTTTTAAATTCTAAATTACTTTATATAAATATTAAATTAAATTAAAAACTAGGTTTACTTTTAATAAATCTAGGACTAGTTTAATTCTTCTTAAATCGAGGTTTAGTTTTTATAAATTTAATATTAAATATATTATTAATAAACCTAAAATTAAAATAACTTCTTTTAAACTATTAAAATTAATTATTTAATAATAATATTATCGTCTATAAATAATAACGACTCTTTATATACTAGCGACTCCTTTTAAATTAAAGTTTACTCTACGCGGGTATTAAATAAAATTAAAAATTAAGATTCTTAAATCTAGAAACTTTCTTAAGATATTAAAAAGAGTTTATTTTCTACGAAAACTTTTACGGGACTAAGAGTATAATTTCTTAAATAAAAATATAAAGTAAAAATTAAGGAATTATTTAAGAAATCGATAATAACTCTATAACGATAAAGGTATAATAAATTAATTATAATAAAGTATTAACTAAATTTAATAATAAAAAAAACTATTTATTCCTAATAATTATAAATATTTAAAATCGTTTCTATAATATAAATAATATATCCTATAATAATAAATATATTATTAAAGAGTCGGACGATATAAAAATAATAAAGAAAATAAATAAATAAATAATAAATATATATAAAATTATAATTAATAAAAAGATAACTAGATATATTAATATTAATTAAAACTTTAATTTAAATTCGGGACTAATTATTCCGTAGTTAATAAAAAATAATTATATATTTATTACGAAAAGTAGGGTCGGTTTTAAAAAGTTATATAATAAATTATAACGAAAACTTAATTAATAACGAAGGTAAATTAAATAATATAACCGATAAATAGAAAAATATATATAGAGTTCTAGGTATTTATAATCTTAATATATAACTTTATATTAAAACTATTCTTTTCTCGCGTTTAAAATAACTCCTCTTATAACGCTCTCGTTGTCGTCGATAATAATTATAATACTAGATCGGAGGCTAGTTAATTTAATAAAATAGACTTTTATATTATATTTAAACGATTTATAATAGAAGTAAAGTCTTTATTTCTCGTAGATAATTTTAATAATCGAGGTTCTCGTTAATTTATCTTTAATAATAATTTAAGCCGAATTAAGATTTATTAACTCCTTAAATAAAATAATAAAAACTAGTTTAATAACGGGGATAAAAGTACTCGTTATATTAAAACGAGTTATAAAAGTAGAAATTAATAAAGATATAATAAACCTCTTTAAAGTTTATTTTAATTTAATAGAAATAATACTTTAACGAGGTAGATAATATTTAATCTAACGAAGTTCTTAATCGATTTCGGAGTATATACGGACGTATTTATCGAAGGTATATAATTATTAATTATTAATTTTCCTCTAAAAGATAGAGGCCTATTAAATAGTATAATTAATATTATATTTTATAATATTAATTAAAGATTCGTTTTTTATTCGAGGATATTCTTTCTTTTAAAAAACGAGGTTAAAATATTTATTAAAAAGTATAAAGCTTTATTTAAATTCCTAGATATAATTCCGAGTATCTTCCTATTTAAACGGGTTATTATATATTTCCCGTAACTTCTTTTATTAATTAATAAAACTAGTAAAAATATAAAGACTTTTTTTTTAATAATAATTTATTAAATTAAAAACTTTCTTATTAATAACTTATTTAAACTCTATATAAACGATTTTATTATTATCGGTAGGGTAATAGTTATAATTTATATATATTTATTATATTAATATTTATTCTTAAATATTTAATTTATCCTAGTCTCTTTTATATTCCGAGATATCTAGAAACTTTTCGGATTTAGGAGACGTTCGAGATCGCGAGGGGGTAAATTATTAAATATTTAAAAAAAAAGACGAGCGTAGGCCTATAATAATAATATTATTAAAGATATTCTTATCGAATATTTAAAACGGAGGTTAAAGTATAATTTAAATTATAATAAATACGATTTAGGTTATTACTTAAACGATAATATAAACTAGAAATTATATATTTAATATAGGAGGAGGAGGAGGCGTAAATAAGAATAAAGTATTTAATAAAAAATTACTCTCGATTTAAATATATAAATAATCGAAGGTATTAAGGAAATTAATAAAGTTATTCTAAACTTCGGCGAGGAATTATTATATATAGTTTTCGAGGTTAAAGAGTTAATCCTTTATAATAATTATCTTAATACTAAAAAATATTAATTAAATAGTTAATCTTTTATAATATTAAGAAACGGGATTAATATCTAGAAGTTTATTAAATTAACGGCTAGGTTTATTAAATTATAACCTAGTTATAATATAGAAGTAAATTAAAATAAAAGATAAAGAATAAAAATTAGAGTAAAACTAGCTATTATCTAAATAAAAACTAGTATATAGAGTATTTATTTATTTCTTATCCCGACTATATTAAAATAGAAATAAAGAAACTAGTTTAAATTTAAATTAAATCTAAAATAAATTAAACTAGGTTAAAGTAAATAAAATTATACTATAATAAATATTATAAAAGTATATAATATAGAACTTGGATAAAGATTATAATATTTTAATATTTTAATAAAATAGTAATTAAAAAATTCTATTAACTCTCTTTATTTTATTATATATTAATTATTTATATTTAATTATATTATAACTAAGGGATAGAGAAGGAAATTTCGATATTTTCTAATATTAAAAAATAAATAAATAAAAATAAAGAGAAAAATAAATATAAATAAATTCCCTTCTTCAAAAAAAGAATAGAATAGACGATAGAAAATAAATTATTACTAACTTCGTAATTACTTTCGAGGTCGAATATCGTTTATAATTAAAATATAGTCTAGATTTCAAAAATCTCGGGAGGGTAATATACTATTGATCCTAGTGTAGGATATCCTCGATTATATACGACTCCTTTCGAAGATCTTATTAAGCACAAGTCCAACGATTTCTAGTATTCACAATTCTCCCAACTACTACTTGTGCGGCTTAAGGCCAAAGCGTTTCCTGTCTAATAAATACCCCTCTCCTTTTTTGCTTTCATTGGACAAGATTTTCAATGATGATAGCGATCGGTCGAACCTCACTTTATTCTGTCGGCATTCGCGTAAACATCAAGCGGACGTCCCCACCATATTACTACAAGGGGACATACTTGCTGTGTCTGTAGACGATTATCTATATGTACTGGCAACGAGGTCGGCCGACTCTCCCTCCTGTTTCTTCTCTAGCGAATTATCTCCGCCAATAGCATATTGCGATAGGTATCATGGGTACTCTAAGCCATCATCACGTTATGGGCTCTGCTCACCGCCCTCTTTGGGATCATTTAATGCCACCGGCTAGCAGCATTATTCAACTACAAACTAAGCATGGAACCCAATTCTGTTCGTATCCCGAAGTCGTATATTTTGGAGAACGACGTCGGCTTTAGCAACCATTTTGCCCACTTCATGCTACTCTATTAAGAGTGCGCAGGAAGACAGCGAAGAAGATTGGAGTTGCAGCGGTCTTCGCAAATGGTCTAATGTGAGTCCATGCTGGCATCCCGCTACTCATCGACAGTACACTGACACATGACAGTATTTGCGCAATTGCGATTCCACGTTAATACATATTGATCGTCTCCCCGGACGGCTCCGACGGCAATTGGGATATTATGAGAGTTAAGATTTGCATGACTGATGAAGTCAACCTCGCAATCATCTGCGCGTGTCTGGTAAAATCGTGCGTTGATACTAGACTTCGTAAGTAGTGACAACGCTTTAGTCTGTCCTCCAACCTTTGTTACAAAATATACCGCTTTTCGTACCCTTCCTGCCATCCTATCTTCGCTCAAAATTGAGCGGCCACAGCACAATGGAGAAGGGTGCTTGGCCAAAGAAATTTACCGGGCCAAAGCGTTATGTGGAAGCAAGAACGGCTCCCGAGAGGCGACTTTGGAGAGAGCCTGATGAGGTCTCTGAAGACTCGATTGAAACGGTGTACCATCAAGTATCACCTCGATCAGATCAGCTAGGTATCTTGGGAACAGCGACACGTGATGAAGCTCATTCGGGATCAAGGGGTTACGAACCTTGATTTTCTTTCACTTTTGTATGATAAGAGTACTGGCAGGAACGGTACTCGGAAAAGACCTCTTCTACCTATAGATGGCTTTAATCTAGTGTCTTTGAGACCGCCCGGGTTTTCGAGGACCTTTGTACATAGAACAGCGTGCGTACGTGAAAAAATAACACATCAAATCAGGAAAGACTCTTCGTATCTGGTTTCCTCCTGTATATCATATTTATGGTGAAAACAAGGCGTGATGCTCGTTTTCACAGAAGGATGAGACGCATACATTCGCCACCCACACGTCGCACGTACCCCGTTCTTCAGAGCAGCTGATATTAAGTTTGACGACGACAGCGAGGAGACGGAGAGATAGTATGAAGAATTGGCTTGCAGCGACATGCAAGGATCAATACCATTTGCAACGGGTTCCCACAGCAGCGTCATATCCGAGAGATTCCAGACAAGTCCGTACACCTACCTTGACTTCCTTGGGATTCATCTTTTATATAGTCAGCCAAGATTGGAAGATCTGCAGCCATGACCTCACGACAATCGGAGTAGAACCGAGCACAATCCACCTTGCATCACACACTCCATCTGAGCAAGCGCACCAGAGTACTGTACCCTATTACATCTACTTCCGATCGCTCTGAAGCATACGCCCTGTTTCGCCGGCCAGACGGGTTAGGCCACAGCAAACGCCGATTCTGGAATTCAGTGACCTATTACCTTAGTGGAAAGCCAGATTGGTCCATACCAGGTAAAAAGGCAGCATAAAAGCTCGACAAAGTGATCTATGCAAGAACAAGAAAGCCCCTAGTTGTACTAGCGATGCTCATCTCTTGTGGGCTTCGCATCCGGCGTCGAAGACGACTATAAAAATACCATAACCCTTGTAGTGTAGGTGCCCAGGATTATGAGTCGCAAATGAATGGCGCATGTCACTGCGAAATGATAGAGGGTCGAGATGACCGAAAGCGTGAAATCTGAGATGGTGCATTTGGGATAAGGGTGGAGATTGTGTCATGGATGCAAGGGTATCTCCAAGTCACCACCATCCAACAACTAATTGTTTAAGTTCATCATCATGGGGTTCCACAAGATCCTTCAGGGCGTCCTTTTCAACTGCTAAGTCATTATGACTCATGCATCTTCGTCGACTTGAAGGACCAGCTCCGTCATGTGGCTGGCTATATCAATTACCACGGTGTTCTTCTTCGAAGACCTGATGAAGCTCAGGTGTTCGTCATACTTGACGCAGTCTTGAACAGGGACAAAGTTATTGGGAAGCAACTTCCGCGGAATGGCATATACACACGCTTCATTGTTGACCTATAGTTGGGAGTGATGACCAGCCAGCCAAAGACTTCGACGGCCGGCAGAATTGGTAGCTAAACCATTTGGTCCGTGGACGGTGCTTGTGTAATATGATTCCAGTGCGGTAGTACAAGCCTATTCTTCTGAATGCTGTGGCGGATGAATCGAAGGTGTGACTAGCAACTAAGCTCAGGCTGGCAAGATGAAGGTAGTTATCTTGGGTGAGGATGCCTTCTCGCCGGTCTTGTTTATCAAAGGATGACGTCCTGACTGATGGGACTTTGAAATGCTGAGGTATGCCTTAAGCCCTAACTCCGGAGCTAAGCTGAATAGCGCCTTGGCTCTCTTCACGACTTTCTCGCTTGTAATTTCTGGTAGAGAAAGCGGGTTGAGTAGTAATGGAGGTTTCCTAAGGACAATACGATTCTATGAGCGCTCTGAGAGGTACAGTCCACACTGGTTAAGGCCCCAGTCAAGCCTTGGGCCACTTGGCTGGATTTGGCAGGTCACAGTCATTGGTGCGCAGTCGGCCCAGGACAGCTGTCAAGCGCTAGCACTGCGAGCCGCTTGACAACAACTATCTCAACCAATGCACCTTGTGCGGGGAACACCAACCGGCAACGATGGCGCTGAATCTCCTTGATCTAGGCACCGAATTGATTTGGACGAGTTCGAGCTACCAAGAAGCCTACAGTCTAAGTTCCACGTTTTCACCATGTGCGTTTGCACGTTCTTGTAGAACTGACCTCCCCTCCACTGCATTTCTAGGGTCAGTCCGCGGACTTCCTGGCTCAGCCCCGTCATTACGAGCTCGCAATTGCACGCGTTAAGATGTAGGTCAAGGACTTCGAGTAACCAACTCGCATAATCTCATGATCATCAGCAACTTCTGATCAGAGCTAGTGTTACCGACAATCACCTTAATGGGCACCAGCCCCGGCTGCTGGAAGAAACTTCCGGGCAGCGTAGAAATGCTCCCATAGCTGCATGCATGGTCATAGCCTTAAGCGGAGTCCTGCAGGGCCAAGCTAGCTGCAGGATCCAGACCTCAACATCTTCCTAATGAGCGATTATATGAATTCCAACTAACACGATCATGAATGAAGGTATAAGTGGGTGTTGCCTCAGCTTACTTCCATTTGGCCACTTTTGTCTTCACGCAAACCAAGATGTTCACTTTCTACCGCATCGTACTGACCTGCTTTGGAGCACTTGCTCCCTTGGCTATTGCTACTGCAATCCCTGAGGTGTTCAAGACTGTCTCTACCGACGTCACTCCATTGTCACCGAGCGTATCCACTGTCCAACTCGAGCTTGGTCCTTGCTTGTCAAGGAACGCCTCAATCTACTTTCCCAATAACCCTAAATTCGCAAATGCGACAGCAAGATGGAGTGCATCTGTTGACCCAAATTTCATTGTTGTCATGGTACCCGGAGTTGAAAATGACGTGGCAGTCACTGTATGGATATGCATCGAAGTGGCGTGTATTGAGCTAACACTTCGAGATAGGTGGTTTTTGCAAACAGATACAAAGTACCATTTCTCGCCGTCAATAGAGGACATGGCACCGCTTCCGCACTGTCGGATGTCAAAAATGGCATCAACATCTACGTTCGCGCGCTTGACAGCATAAAAATTGCCGAAGATGGTAAATCTGCTTTGATGGGAGGCGGAACGTATGTGGACGATGTTATCAATGAACTAGCAGCGCATGGAAAGGTTTCTCGTATGAGAATTCCCCACATCAGTCAAAAGCTGCAGCTAAATTTGATCAGCATCTGGCTCTTGCTCGTGCGTCGGTATGATGGGTCCTGCTCTTGGCGGCGGCTTTGGCCGCTATCAAGGCTACTTCGGCCTCGTCCTTGATAACCTTATTAGCATGAATGTCGTGATCGCAGATGGCTCCTTGATCACTGTGTCTGCTCAGTCTCATCCCGAACTTTATTGGGGCATGCGCGGGGCAGGACATAATTTTGGAATTGTCACCTCCTTCAACTACAAAATTCACGACCAACCAACCGTCAGTTGGTTTGTTCAGACGCTGATCTTCACTGGGGATAAGCTTGAAGGCTTTTTTGAGAAGCTAAACGCCCTTGCGGCTAATGGCACCCAGCCCGTGGAGCTTGTCACTTACGCTGTATTCACCATAGAGCCCAAGATCAGCAAGACTGAGGTGAGGTACTTCGATCCTTGTTTACGTAGCTTCACTGACAGCAACTAGCCCGTGATTGTGTTCTTGATTGAGTACGCCGGTACCAAAGCGGAAGCTGAGCCACTCATTGCACCCTTCCTCTCTCTCGACCCAGTTGTAGCGGTCAACAAAACAGTCCCTTACACGGGAGTCGCACTTGCCGCAGGCACTAGTCTCAACGACACAGTCTGTAAGCCAGGAGCCAGCTGGAAGCTATTTCCTGTAGGTTTACAGGTCTACAACGCTACCTCTAATCGAGCAATCTACAAACTGCTCTCAACAATGATAGCCGAGAATCCAATCTTCAATGGATCTGTCGTGCAATTTGAGGGCTATTCTTTGCAAGGGGTCAGAGCTGTTGATCCAGCTAGTACAGCATATGCGCATCGAGGGGACAATCTGCTTGTGTATGTTTCTTGAACATAACTCTCACGCAGTGTCCAACTGACGTGGTACAGCTCTTTTACGACTATCTACCCAGCTGATCACACTCTCGACGTGGTTGCCGTTGCGTATGGTCGTCAAGGTCGTGCAATCCTTCATGCAGGGGCTCCAGCTTACCCTCTCAATACGTATGTGAACTATGCGTCAAGCGATGAGACCCTAGAAGAGAAGTATGGGTATGAGCCGTGGAGACTGGCAAGGCTGCGGGCACTTAAGGCCAAGTACGACCCGCAAGGGAGATTCAACTTCTATAATCCTATCAATGGGTGACCGTCTGCATTAGGAGGGTGGATCACGGACTCAGGTATGGATTGTCCTTTGTCTGAGTCTTTGTTAGATCAGGCCTGGTGATACTAAGTGAGCAACTGGGACCGGGAGGCAGAGGCCCAAGAAGCTAATCACAATAAATCAATATCACCTTGTGCTATGTCAAACTTTTTTCCCTAGCAAACAATATTTCTTTGGGAATGCTTGTCTTTGCTTCCGTCTTTCGGCATGAAGACACTTTTTCAACACACAAAGCGATTGCCAGTTTTCGTCTAGCATATTATACAAGAGGTGGCCAGGCCTCCTCAATCAGACATTCTTCCTCCATCACATTCTTATTATATCAAATATAAATCCTGCGTTTCAAGTGCCCACTACGGGACTGTCTGCCAGTGAATCCGGCGGGATGTTCATTTCCTTTTCATTGAACTTCCGCAGTCAGCTGCTCCCCCGCCATCGGTAACACACAATGTGTGTTCTTTTCATTCACAATGCTCCATTTTTTACCCTATATTTGCTCCCGCCAAAATGTTCTTTCGAAACAGCAACCAAAGCACCGGCTCTTTACACGTCTGCGATTTTGCACCTTCTTCAAGCTGTCTTCAATACGGTCGAAATTTCCTTTGTCAACAGCATCGAGAGTATCGACTCTGTACAGACTGCAATCCCTCCACTCGGACTCAACAACAACAGCCAGCTTCTCAACACAAAGAAGCAAGAGAGCAACATGGCTTCCTCCAGCGGACAACCCTCTGTGTCACCAGGTCCCTCTGCAACGGGACAAGCTTTCAGAGAACTAGCAGAGGAGTTCGATAGACACACTCAATATTGGGAATCATCTGGGGCTCCCCAACTCCTAGCCAATGTGTTCGAACAAGATCTGTCTCAATTCCCCAACAGCACTATTACAAAGTGCGTATGTCTTGGCCTCGGGAACATCGCCAAGCACATGACAGTGCCAGGGACGGAGCACGTAGCTTCAATCAAGCAATTGGTCGTTCTACAGCAGCTGTTGATCTTGCTACGGAGGAAGCACAGCATCGCGGAGGTGTTCTTTCAAGATCCCAAGGTCACCGACGTGGAAGCAGCGTTCCTCAAGTCACTAGGTTACATACTCGTCGAGGATCCGCAAGCCTACAACCAAGTCGACGAAAACACCCTCGTCTTCGCACCTCGATTTCCGAACGATTTGATCGTCAAATTTCTCGGCAGGGATTATCCAGCTCTGTACATCGGCCTGGATCTAGATGGAGCGATCGAGTATGTCAATCAGATGAACAGCAATCCGAACGCAACTCCATTTATAGTGGACCAACTCGCACGCTTTCGCGATGCCAAATCGAGAACTCCAATGCCCATTCTTGACAACCTCCAATGGTGCGAAGATACGTTTATCTATTCGACCCCGGAGCCAGATAGACAAGATACTCCGCCTACCGAAGAAGATATTACACAAGGCTCCGACCGGGCAGATAGCCCACCAGCTGAAGGGAAGCCGCGTAGCAAGCGAGGCAGAGTCTTCGACAAGGTCAAGGGGACCGTGCGAAAGCTGAGTCGATTTGGGAGTAGGAGAGATGGCTCGGGCGGGAGTGATGGAAGAAGGCAGGGAAGCGCTTAGCAGCCGGGAAGAAGAGGCCAACATATATGAATGCTTCGCCTGTGGAAGAGAATGCTACACAGCAAGGCTCAGACCGGCCAGACACACCGCCTGGCGAGAGAAACCCGCGCAGAAAGAGAGACAAGTCAGTCAACAAGATACAGGGAGTTAGAGACAATCTTCTCAACTTTGCGTCGAGCAGAGATTGCTCGAGTGGTAGTGGTGGAAGAAGGCAGGGGAGCGCTTAGCAGCCAGGGGAAGAAGGCTCAGCTCAAGCTCTGAAGGGTTACATGCAACAAACAAACCAAAATAGCCCACATTGCAACAACAAACCTTAGGTATGTCACCCATCAACATCAGACCCTACCTTGCTTTCAGCATACTAACCAATGCTAGGATTTCCGTGTACGAGTACAGAGACCAAACGACAAACTCGCCCCTGAAACGCATGTAACTACACGATAGCGGCCCACAATCCTGTCGTGCCGACCAACTGCACCGACCACACCAATCCAATCCTCATCCTCAACCCCGTCCAGCGGACGAGTGCCTCCCCCCTCCACTTCCGCCAGCCGCTGGCCGGGCTTCCACCGTCAATTGATTCGAAGTCTGTCTTTCCTGCACGGAGAAGTCTAGTACGTTCTGCAAAGTCGAACGGGTGATTGCGCGAGGTAGATTTGACACTCCGAGAGGATGTGATGGTTATCGAAATTCATCAGCAGCGCTTGCATTGCTATTTATTGATTTCACTTGAAAGTCCATAAAATCATGATGCAACGCACTCGTTGTGCTTAATCTGCAGAGATCAAAATATAGTGATTATTCTCAACCCTGCGAGACCTGAAATTCGGCTGCTGAGGAGATGCTATAGCGTATCCAATGCCCATTGTAATGATCCGCATCCCTCACAGGCCCAGACACTGAACAGAGCTCTCGTTTTCGCTGTCAAAGGGATAGCCCCCGCTTTATCACAGCGACTGGACAAAGTATCAGCCCAATCGTTCTAAACAGCGCTGAACATGTCTTAGTGCAATAACGTTACATGCTTTACCAAATAGGATGACTTTAGACGTTACTGCAGGTGCGCTACCGTGTTCTACAAAGTATATCTTAGAGAGCTAGGTGGATCACTGGGGATAGAGCTATCTTGCTGGATCAAACCGTGCCAACGCGCTACCTGTGAAGGAAGCAAGGAACAGTTGCCGCGTAGTAGTAATTTATTGAATGTGAATCATGTATTAGCAGGAGCACTTGACTTTTGTTGCAAGCTGTTCGAATAGACTTTCGCAAGCCGCGGAAATGCTGAGGTCAGACGCGCCACCAAGACTTTGCGGTAGGCAAACAACATCAGTGAACACCATTGAGCGCGACAGGAGCCGGTGTGCATGCATGTAGTCAAAGGCCTTGAGTAACATGATTGGCAATCACCGATTACTATGTACAGCTGAATGGTCGAATCTAATTACACCAGTGCGGTATCAACAGTATCCACCGATATCCAGCGACATGAAATAGGACAACCATTTCCATTACAACTCACCTGTTTCCATTATTCATTACACCTCCAACTTTTATTTCTTTAACTTTGCACTCAGCGCTTGCTGGGCATCAATCCCTTCGAGTTCAAAAAGGTGTTGATGACGTTGTAGGCGCCAGTTGCGTTGTAGTGGAAGTTGATGCCATGGCCTGAGTTGGGCTGGATGTAGGCTTCGAAATTGGCGGCGGGAACATTGGGGAAATTCATGGCCGCCGCTGCGGGGATGGAGGCTAAGGATGCGTTGCCCGTTGCGAGGCAGTTGCCGCCGCAGTATGGCAGGTCGTTGGCTAGGGAAAGGATTAGCATGATCGTGAGTGGGCGTGACGCGATGTAGACTTACAGCCCGTAACGATGAGCACTGGACCAGCGTATGCGTTCATCATGGGAACAGAGCCCAATGTCAAGAGCTCGCCAACAGCCACAGGTTGCTTGGTTTCCTCGCCAGCGAACAAAGCACCCTGATCAAAGTACCCTGGGAGGAAGAACAAGTATTGGTTTGCATTGACGTTGGTGTTGGTCAGGTATCCGGCTGGGTAGTTCAGCCCTTGCATGGGAGAAAGACCCTGAACAAGGTCCGTGAGACCGTACATGTTCAAGACAGACTTGACGGCAAGTATTGTAGAGGCGTTGCCGAAGCGGAAGGGCTGGTTGAGATTGGCCTGCACAAAGTCTCCACCAGCACCGAAGAAGCCAAAGAAAGAGCCGTTCATCGAGAAGCCTGTCAGGACGATGCCGTCGGATATGTTTGGGTACATGTTGACGAGAGAAGATGTTTGCGCGGACCCAAAGGAGTGGCTAGATACATATGTTAGAAGAGTTCGCATCGGCTTTCTTGCATACGGATAGCTTACCCAACGTGTGTGACTTTGCTGAAGGTCTGATTCACGTTTGGGAATGTGCCATTGCGCAACATCATTGTCAATTCAGCCAAAGCTGCGACCTCGAGGAAAGACTGAATCTCATTCAAAGGCTCGCCGTGCGAAGAATTGCCAATGCCCAATCGATCATATGAAAGCGTGCAGTACTTGTAGGTATCGGTTGCGACATTGACATAGCTGTAGTTGAAGTTGTTGTAGGAGCTGTCCCAGTATCTGGTTCCTCAATTAGCATACTAATCACATGCGAGAGCAGTCACAACTTACGTCTTATCGAAGCCGATTCCATGCGTCAGGACCTGGACAGTAGGGTTGGTGCCATTGATCATGCTAGGCACGCAGAACTGCGTGCTGATGTTGTAGGTACCAGAGGTAGTGGCATATCCGGTGAGCGCGACCTCGGTGAAGTTCCGCCCTTGCTGCGTGCTGTTCTGGATGAAAGTAGTCGCTTGAAGGTTTGTCTGGGGAACGGCAATGTTGAAGACGCCGGTACGCGCTGAGATGTCGACTGCAACGGTCTGGTTGATGCATACTTTGGCAGCAGCTGAGCCAACGAGGATGACGAGGGTGAAGGCGGAGTTCGCAAACATTTTTGCGCTTTGTTTGGTTCAGTCGAGTTTGTGTGTTTCAGTGTTGGCGAGGAAAGAAGCGTGGAGCAATGGGAGGATGCTGGGGAAGCGTGGAACAATATATGGGTAAGAAGTGGTGGGGAGGAGGCGAGGTTCTTTGTGAGGTGGGTACACAGAATGCTGAGGCTGTCGATAAGTGAATTCTGACAGAATTATCAACACGTCCACAAAATTCCATTTTGTCTGCAGCATCTCCGCTCTTTATCCGCGTCGCCATTCAGCAACGACAGCTCGCCGTCACGTCATGATGAGCTCCAAAACTTAGCTCGGTGAAGAGGCAGCGCTCTCAGCGAAATATTTGATATGTTTCCATCCTAGCTTTTCCTAGTCTCTTGAGTGTGTCACGGCGATCGCGGCCAGACCTCCGCATGGGAGGGATGGGAGGGAAGCTGAAGTATCCGGAAAGCTGGAGGCGATGCGATTGGAGATGTGGATGGTTCGGCATCGCTCAGCAGAACTTTCATTGGCTTTAATGATGGTAGCGGCTGTTGCTAGAAAAAGGCAGAACATCAGATGTCGTTGATAGAGTTGGAGCGGCGTGAAGCGGTCTTGGAGAGAGGTTCTCTTTCTAGCCGGGCAGGCAATATATGACGCATGCTCTTACCGCTTTGGGAACCCTTACTACCCGACCTTGGCGAGCTTGGCTCGCTTGACGGCAATCCATCGGGAAATTGTTCATGCTACGAGTACGTACCCCGGTATATAAAATTTCCGCGGATTTGAAGATATGGACAACGGTGACCCCATGTGAATGCAAGCGTTGTCGACGATTCCCAAGACTCGAAATACAGATGTAGATACGCAGCTAGATAATTACAACCATTTTGGGGTGCATGTCACGAAAAAAAGGATGCGACGATGTCTAGGAAAAGAATGCGAGCAGACTTCCCCGTGCATCACTCTCACCCTTCACAGATATTCCACCCCCAAAGACTCCAACCTCTGCGCTGTTCGTGCATCCTGACCCGGTATTTATGGTACCCCGCTTTTTTACTTTCCGCAGCTTCAACAAATGCAGGGCAGTTAGGAGGACCCGGAAGTCTCAATAGTACAGGACAAACGTGCGGAATAGCGACGGCATAGTCATCAATCACTCAGACTGGATCATAGGCATACATGCGGTACTCCTAAAATAGGCTCAGATGTCTGGCTTGGCGATGTACCCGAGTCGTGTTCGGATTCTTGGTGATTCTAGGATAGCCTGGAGAGCTGGCTTCAGTGCTCAAGCTGATTATGCTCCATGTCTTCATTGACAGCGCCGGCTGTTAAGACTGCCATCTCTCATGATGATACCGAGGCTTGCGAGTAGAGTGCGGCTGTAGGTTTTCGAGCTATGCTATTCAGAACACGAGGTGTTCATTTGTGCTTTTTACAAACAGAATGGTACAACGTGTCAGCTCAAAATGCGCGGATGTACTTCAAATGAAAATCTGACCAAGCTGGCTCTTTGCCAGATTATATTGCACCACAAATGATACCTTCGCGACCATATATTCACGCAAGCACAGAGTTGGAACACGAGAAGTTGATTGATTGTTGCAAGCACTCCGCAAATGATCCGATTACTTCAGCAGCAGCCAAATGACGCATGCCTCGTGATGATCGTTGATGAAAGATCAAGCCTTGGGAGAAAGTGCTTGCCCAGATAGGATCAGATATTTACCGTTAATGCCAGAATATATCTAAGATAGACCACCTAGAATTTAGACCGTATCAAAGATGTGATACCGCTTATGCAGAATGGTCGAAGAGACAGGACTCTCCAAAATTATACCATAGTAAGGCGCCTTAAAGCCTGCAGCCTTCATGAGCTGATCATCTTCAACTGCATCCATCATGTGATCGGTCCATGGCGTTGGAGCAACGTCGTCAAGAAGCTTGTCGGCAACAACAAAGGGAAACCACTCGCCCCAGATCTTGGAGACCAGCTTGGCCAACTTCATACCACCGGTCTCGCATTCCAATGTCACGTTCGAGAGCTGGAATGGATTTGTAGCTTCACCTAAAGTCGACGGCTTTGCAGTGACTCGGTGAAGTTGAACATCCGGGTACGAGTACACCTTCTTGACAAGATCCAAGCCAGTCATGACGAAGGTGATGAAAGGCTCAATCAAGCCTTCGTCGTTGGCGTCGATCTTATCGCCGGACTGGTTGACAGTATCATCACCCAGGCTAATTGAGATACTGTAATCTTTCCGGAAGATAGAGCCGTCCAAGCCGCCTGGTGAGGTGTATAAAGAGCTAGTGGTAATCTGGCAAGTCGTAAGCAGGATGGCTTTAAATGTCCAGGAAATGTTGAATGCCAGCAGTCCCGACGCGTAGGAAATTGTCGTCATGATCTATCCAAACAGATCCATTTTTTCACACTTCAGCGGAATTGACGATCTTGAAAATGCCGCGGATGTTAACGTGAATGATTTCGTCGCTGAGCATGAGAGTTTGAGGAAGCTTTGGGTCCTCGAGATTAAAGCTGATTCCGAATCGATATCCGATGCAGGTGGCACGAACCCGGTAAAATCGATAACGACACATCTACCCAGGAGGTCAGACGCAGTAGCCACGACTGCTTTTCGAACAATGTGTGCCGCCATCGGAAACCGATTTTTGATACTGTATGGTTGCGAGAGCCCATGACAGCATAGGTGCGCCCGACAAGATCATATTTGAGCCCGCCAGAGAAGTTCTGTTCTTTGAATTGGATGTCGAAAGTGTGAGGCTGTAGCTCGCCTTCAGCTGAAAGTATCAGCTCTATCAGCTCGCGAGTCTCGTTGTCGTAGACGGCCCTGATCTCCTTGGCGTTGATATGAGTGTTGCTCGTTGACTGAGGTTTCTTGTGATTTTTGGTTTTCGTGATTTGAGGACGGTTGCATTCTAGCTTTGTAAACCCGTTCTGCAAGTCATTTCGGAAGGAGCGAAGCGCATTCTGCTAAGTCGGCGTGGTGGTTACGTTCCCCATATTGGAATCGCATCACGCAGCAGATGATGCCTTCTAGCCCTCAAATATAACGGACCATAATATTTGAGATTGGAATATAGAAAAGGTCTTCCAGAGCACCGCCTCAGGCTCGCTGTCAATCCAGCTTGAGATCAGCATTCGACTTCTTACTCCCGCGATGATTAGTCCCAATATCCTTCGCGCTCAGGCCAATTCTGCCTAATCCCTTTGGTCACATCCGCAGGATTCTGATATCAGTCTCTCATACTCTGTTGGGCTCCTTCCGTTTAGGGAGAGGGGTCACCAGGGATGGGTCGACAGGCGCGATTAGAGTTGTACACGAAAGTCAACAGGGGCAATGTCTGTTACTACTAATAGAGTGACGACCTTCAACGCGCCTCTAATCTCAGATGTAGTAATTAGTAGAATTTCACATGTTATCACCACTGCATTCTCGTCATCTAAAGGAAGACCGAAGCTGCACCTGTCGTTTGGACCTGAGTGTACGAAGGTTCCGAGGAAGGGCCTACAGAGATTCTTATATCGAGATTGACTGATCAGCTTTTCTCTGGATACTTTGGGCACGCGGATGTTAGAGGATATCATGGCCGAATTGCACACGATGTAGAATAGGCATCCCAATATATCTCTGGCGGAAAATGTCTTAACTTTCTTGGCTTAAAGAATCATTGGTAAATCAAAGCTGCATAGTCGAATTCAAAGTACGCCATTGTCCACTCGCAAGCGCCCAAAGGCTGGAGTTATGTAGCTTCTGCGTCTGCAAGCTTTCTTCAGCATGGTCTAATGGTGTCGAATTGACGGCGCTAACGAAGGTTGTCCACCTCGCATCCGATTGTAGAAGAGCGTGAGGACTCGGTCAAAAGGGTCCAATTAGTCAGCACTCCTATGACCTGCACTTACACAGCTTTAGACACATCCATAGCATGGAATTAAAGGTCTTCTCAAAGCTATGTTTCAAGAAGTCTTTCAGTAAAGCAAAGTCGCGTCTCAGTTATCTTAGCTCTACCCGTAGTAAAGGAAAAGATGTCCAAACAGCACATCGACGATTTAATTCCGAACAGAATATCCCTCGATGGATGTGATTCCTCTTTCTCTACGTGCTATGTCGAGGTGGCGATGGGAGAGCCAAACGTGGTCGACCATAACCAAACGTGGTCGACCATACCCAAACTCTTTGCCTTATGGCTATGCAGCTGTATAACACCAGACACCTTGCCAAATCGCATAAGATGGAGAACCCAGCAATTGCCTCGGCACTTCCACATGCACGAACGCCCACGCTGAAACAGTACCCAAGACAAGCAAAATAAAGACAGCAAGATATATATACACATGACAAAGAATCCAGTCCTTTCTCTCGGTCGGTGAGAAGGGATTAGGAAGCTATTGGAGCCTTATCACGCCAGTAAAGATTCCCGAGAGTAGGCGGGTTCCGATGGTATCTAGAAGAGTCATCCATACAGAATATTAATCGAGTGACGACGGCTGGTGGATGCTGAAGCCGTGTCACTAGTGACCGCAGAGCCATTCGTGGCGGTGTTCGGTGGAGTACCCGTGAAGACATGGTGGGGTACCGGACGGCGAGCGAGGTGGGTAAGTTGGGGACTTGGCTGTGCTCAGGATCGATGACCGACACTCAATCCATCTCCTCAATTGGGGGTAAGGCCCAGGGATCAGCCTCCTCTTCGCCATCCAACGGACTCCACTCCACTGGCGCAGGATGTGTCTCCAACCCCACAATCGAATTGGCACTCGTAGACCTCCTAATCCTCCCCCTCTTCTCCTGCCACTCTATATACACCTCTTGCGTATGTTTTCTGTCCCTCTTATATTCGTATTTGTCATGAGCCTTGATGATTGACGGCCCAAGCCAAGAGGCAGGACATAGCTTCAGGCCTTTGTCATGGAGAGCTTTCCATTTCGATCTTCGCTGGTATGGGGCTTTGGCCATGTAACTGCGTCGATGGTGTAATTTTTTCAAAGCCGTCTCAGCAGGGTGGTCGGGTAGGATATCGAGCATTGTTGCACCGACAGTGTGGAGGACGGGCTTATCGAGGCAGAGGGTAGTAAGGCGACCAACAACGTAGAGAGTGAGAGGGTGGTCGTCGAGGATTTTGTGTTCATTGTTGTGCTCTTCATCGTTGAAGGTTGGGATTGGGGGGTTATGCAGGGATTAGGTCGTTTGGGCGGCGGCGTAGCCTCGGTAGTGCAGCCCATCGTCACAGGGAACAGACTACTCGGAGCGATCATCCCACCTGCAGCCCTCTATAGCAGGCCGCGAGGTGGGCTTTCTGCTGCTCTTCAATTGAAGACACCATGCGATTGTGTATGGTTTTGGCAAGGAAAGAAAGAAAGATGGTCTCGTGGGGTTCGAGAAGGACAATTTTAATGGGCGCAAGCCTCAGCACGCGCGAGCAAGGTATAGAATGCGATTGTGGTGTGCACGGTGTGTCCACCAATCCAGGACCCTGGCTACAACGCCAACGTATGGGGGGAGCAGATGCCGAAGGCTAAATGTTTCACTATTACTTCTTTGGGATACTTCGATATGAGAGCCAGATGAACAGGGAAAGCTTCGACGGCGTTATCGAGAAGAAATGTCTTTACAATCGCAGCCTTCCAGCCGACGAAACGCTATATGCTGTTGACGACCAGCATAGCATGCTCCAGCAAAAGGCTCGATCTAGGACTAATAAAAAAAGATTCAACAATGAGGTCTAAAATAGTGTCCCCCGGCAGATCGACGATTCCCCTTGCTCGCTTACACGCCGAACAGACTCCCAGATTGAAAGAAACTTGAGCATGATTATTGTAGTAGGCCTCGCCTAAGAACAACCTCAAGAACACCCAATGCAGCGTAAACTCCTATCATCACAGAAACATCTGTAATCTCATCTGACTCCGGATATTTGCTGCCTTTCCTTTGACCCGTTCCTCTTTTGTTTCCTCTGCTATCTTCACGCGCCATTCGTGATGGCCAGCGCGATGAATACTGCCAGATTTGCCCATCTCCATGCGTGTATTCTGCTCCCAACTCCATTGGTGAATCTCAACGCGCGAGCGAGGATCAACGTAACGAACGTGAATGGAAGTAGACCGATTCCGAGATGGGCGAGGGATAGGCGTGCAATTTCGAGTATCTACATCAGGACTTGCGCAATCAGTATGGATAACGCAAGATGCGTCTTGTTGCGCCGAGGAGAAAGGCCATCAATCTCGAAGCCTTCGCTTGCTTTGTTTGCGCCAAAGCCATTTGATCTTACTGACCGTCGCGTGCCCAGGAATAAGAGAATGACCAGCGCAAGGAGGTATAGCCAGGTGCAGAGAGGGACGAGGATAGTGTCGAGGAAGCAGGAGGTAAGGATGTGACTGTAAAGTCGCGATTTTGTGCCCTGATCGTACGCCAAATCGCTCTACAACATATTATTCGTACACAATCTTACAGATGATGCTGCTGTCAAAATGATGTTATCGAGCGTTGAAGCGCGGCTTGATGTGGTCTTGGGCGTCCTGCCTCTTATGATTGTCTAAGAAGAGCAAAATCGGAATAGTGGGACATCTGATGACAGCGCTGTTCTTGGGGAATATCAGTGCTGAATGCGGACAATGAGGAGCGTCGGGTCAGCTCAATCCGGTGCTAAGCATTTCGCTAAGCTTCAAGGAGTGTGAAGTGAACATACTACTCGGCTGTCCCTACGCTAAAAGGTCGGATATACCTATATCCGACCCGACTACGTAAATCTTATGATTGATAATTAATTAAAGATAGCGGACCTTCTCGATATAAAAATCGAAGAATAACCGAGGTTTCTCTTCCCTTAAAATTCTTTCTAAAAGTAGATTTATAACTAGAATTTAAACTAACTTTTAATAAATTATAAATTAAATATAAAAAAATCTATTATATTCCGAATTTATTTATTATAATATTATTTAATAATATTCTCCTAGATAATTTCTACTAGCTTAATACGGAATAAGAAAATAATACGATTTTAATATAAAAGATTAAAACTAAAATAAAGGGCCTAGTTATTCGAGAGTTTAAAATTTAATTAAATATAATCGAATAGAATAAAGTAAAAGTAGTTCTTAATATATAAATTAATAACGAATAAATAATAATCTAAGAAAAGGAATTAAATTATAATTTAATATTAATTTAATAAAAATTTATTAGTTATTAAATAACCCTACCTTTATAATTTAAATCGAGGCTCGCGGATTATTCGTTAATAAATTTATTAATATATATAATATTCCCGAGTATCTTAAAACGGCGAAAGATAGTATTAAATATATTATTAATACTCGTAATCTTTATCTAGATTATATTATTAATCGAATTTATTCGGTAAATAAAATTATTAATTAAATTAAATCTATTATTAATATATTATAAATAGATTTAATACTATTATTATATTACGTCTCGTATAAACGCTAAATTCGAATTCCTAGATAACGTTAATTACTATCGTAAATAATTATACTATAATAATATAAAGTATTATTAATATTTTATAAACGAATTACGAATAAAATTTTATTCTCGCGTTATTAAATATAATTAGGAACGGATCTAGTATAAATTTAAAATATTAAAATCGGATTACTTTTCTATTCGAAAATAATATTAAAGAGAAACGGTTAGGTAAAATTAATTAAATTAATTATTAAACGATTTCTATTTTTTTAATAAAAAATAGGTACTATTATAAATTTATATAACGATACTAGGAAAAAGCCCGATACTCCGTAAAATACTTAATATATAATTTAATTCTAAAGTAGACTAGAGTAGTAAATCTAATCTATTAAGAAAAGATTATAATTCTATTATTAATTTATATAATAGATATATACTAACCGGCTCAAATATTAAATTTAATATTATAACTTTACTATATCGATTAAAGCCGATTATTTTAGATTATTTAAAATTTAATAAATCGATAAAAAAGTTAATATAGTATTCTTATTAAATTTATATAAATAACGTAAATATACCGGGACTCTTAAATTATACTAAATTATAAAAAAAAAAATACTAGGCGGAAAGGTTATGGTAACCTCTTCTATATTTATTCTAAATTAATTATAAATTTATTATTAATTAATTCCAAGGGTTACTTATCTTTAAAGTTATAAACTAATTATTAAAACTATTTATAAAGTAATTTTTAACTAGATTATTCCTAAAAATTTAACTAGAATATTATTCGCTATTTTTATCTCCTATAGCGTTTATATATATCCCCCTCCTCTATTAATATACCGCTAGAGGAATTAATAAAGGGGGTTCTTTAGGTAATTAAATAAATATATATTTTAATATTAAAAATATATAAGTAATTTAATTATAATTAATTAGAAAATTATTATTAATAAATTTAACGAAATTTCTAATAAACCCCGAATTAGTATAGTTTTATTAATTTTATTAAAAAACTAATATTAGTACCCTATATTATAACTTCGTAAATATAAATCGCTTCGCGGTAATAATTTATAAAGAGTATCTTTTATATTATTTTAACGGTCGGGATATTAAAGGGGTAGTATACGAATATACTCTATATTACTCGGGAAAAGATTCGTAATATATTTAAAATATCTATATTTAGGGGAATAATTTAATAGTAATTTATTTCTTTTAAGAATAAATAATTTTCCTTTTCGAATAAATTTCTTTCGAGGTTAATATATTATTTAAATAAATTAAAGATATTAATTTAAATAAAGTAATATTTATACGATATATTAAGAAATTAAATAAAAGTAAATTATTAAGAATTTTAATTCGAAATTAACTATTAATTTATTTATAATATATTATAGGTATAATATTCGGCCGAGTCTATATCTCTATATAAACTACCCTTATATATCGGGATTTATTTACTCGGTTTTTCGGCTTTATCGAGCGACGAACGGGTAAAAAGATTAAATAGGATTATATTTATTTTTCGTTAATAATATTTTAGGAGATCGTAATAAATATAAACCCGAAATAAATATCCGGTAAACCTACGAATTAATTTATTAAAATTATATTACTAACTAATTATAAAAGGATTCGGTTATTATTTTATATCTATTAATACTTTTACCCTTAAACGTTCTTAGTAGATTTAAATAAAATTTATAATTATCTACTATTAAATTTATTTTAAACGAGGTATCGACCGGGTAACTAGTATTATAAAATATAAATTTAATTCGATCTACGCGTAGATAAATATTATTTTAACGGCGGAAAATCGAGAATAATATTTTAAAATCCTCGAGTAAATAAAGGGTACGTAATTAAATATAAATTTATTTATAATAAATTTTTAATTTATTATAATAGCCTAGGACGGGAGGACTAAGGTTACTAATTAAATTAAATATAAAAAATATATATATATCGTCGTAGATTTAAATTAATATTATATTTTAATAAAACGAGAATATTTTAACCTAATTTAAGATTACGGAAATATTAATAAATCTAATTATTATAAAGATAATATTTTAAATATAGGATTACCTTTTTTATAAAGAATTCTTTAATAAATTATTTTAAATTTATAACTAATTTATTATTAATTAATTAATATTAAAATATTTAATAGTTACGAGCTTAATTAATAAAATATAAATTAAATAAAAACTAGAGAATTATTTAATATTCGTTATAACTATTGTTATAATAGTATATAAACGAGAATAGTAACCTCCCTAAATCGAAACGGTAAATTTAATTTATTTTAAAAAGATTAAATATTAATTATTAATTAATCCCGCGTAGAGAAAAATCATATTTATTAGGTATAATAACGTGAAGAGGAGGTCTAGGAAATAATTATTAAATAATTATATAATAATCGCGGTAATCGATTAGTTTTTTAAATAAAATTAATCGACTAGGATAAAGATTTCGACTTCGAAATAAAATTAAATATCTCTTTTTCGGGTTCGGTACCTAGTAGGGTAAAGATACCTCGTCGGTAAACTAACTCTAATAAATTACTAAAAGATTCGTAATCTATTAGAAATTTATTATTATTTAGTTCGGTTAAGACTAGATTATTAATACCTTCGGAATTAATTTCCTAAATCTCTTTTAATTAGGAGTTAAGTTTATTATTACTCGCCACGGAAGGCTTAAATTTATTACGACGGGCCTTTATAAACTAATAATTATTCGTATAAAATTAGATTTAATAGGCTCAAATATTAAAAAATTAAATATTAAAAAATAAACGGAAATAATAAGAGTTTAAGAAAATATAATTAAATATTATAAAAAGGAAGAGGGCGTTAAGGCTAGATATTAATTTCGATTTAAAAATCGATTAATAATTTATTACTATTCTATTTATAATAGATTCTAATCTTATTATAAAGATAATAAAGATTCTTTTAATTTTTCCCCGTAGATTTTAAAAATTTTAATAAAGACGACGAAAACCTCTCTAAATAATTAATAATAAATTTTAAATTAATTAAAAAAAATTTACTATTATTATCCTCTCGATATTTATCCGAAGGTCTTCTACGACGGTTATTATAATATAATATTTAATAATATTTCTAGATATAAAATCGAAGAGTAGAGGTAAAGGAAAAAGATTTTTAAAAAAATTAATAAAGAATTATAAATAAATTAAGGATATCTATCTTTATAGGATATATTTCTTCCTAGATAAAATTAGGGTTTTTTTTATTACTCGTAGGTTATTAATATATTACTAGATTAAAACGATAAAAAACCTCGCCGTTAATAACGAATACACCGAAGTCTTATTAAATAATTAGTATTTAATTAATAATTATTTTAGGTTCCTATTTATATTAATATAAAAATATAAAAAGCCGTCGGGTTTAGTTTTATAACTCGAGTAACGTTTATAAACTTAAAGATTAATTAGCGATTAATTCCTAATAAATTCAAAAGATATTAACCGCGGATTCTATTATCTTCGCCTTTAGTAGTAATAAAAGAAAAAGAATTCTTATAGAGGTTTATATATTAGAAAAGAGAGTTATTATACTATTTTAATTTATAAAATAAATAAGTTATAATCTAGCGAAGGGAGAAGGGATTATTAACTAATTATAAATAAAATATTAATTAATTAACCGGGTATTTTATTATTTTTATTATTAAATTCTATATTATCTTTCTCTTTATTAAAAGTTATAGAGGGCGTAGCGCTCCTTAAGATCCTATTTTTATAATAAAAAGATAGAAAATATTAATACTCCGGACGGACGAAGTATTCTAGGTAAATAGATTAATAACTATTTATTAATTAAATAAAATAGAATTTACTATTTTCTTCCATATTTTTATATAGCTAATATCGCGCTTTTAATAAAATTTTTAAAATATATTATACTCTAGTAATATTAAGGTAAATTAATAATTAATTAATTAATAATAAATTATTAAAAGGATTATAATAAAGAATTAATACTACTTATTTTATTTTTTAGGTACGTAAACTTCTTATATTTCTTTAAAGATTACGATTCTACTAGACTCTAGTAATAAATTAAAAATTAATTATAAATTTTAGATAATTAGATATTTACCTTCCTCCCCTTTCTAGAGGTTAATTTCTTAGGACCTTATTATTAAATTAAAATTAAAATACTAATAAAATACTAGGCTAGTACGTATCTTACCTTTAATTATTAATCTACTACCGGATATAGGACCCTAAATAGCGATTAATAATTAATTTCTAAAAGAATTATATTTAGACTATATCTTTCTCGCTATTATAAATCGATTAACTTAAGCGGGCTACGAATTAATTAATAAAAAGATAAAAAATATAAAAAGCCTTTTATTATACCTTCTTTATTTCTATACTCGAAGAGGTTAATTCTTATTAATCTATTAATAATCGAATTATAATAGATTTAGAAATATTAATATTATTTATTATATAAAAGAGTTTTTATTTTAAAAGATAATATCGAGTTTAATTAATAAATTAATAATTAAATTATATCTAGTAAACGAATATATTCTTTTTATTTAAATATTCGTAGGTAACGACGACTAAAAGGAAATAATTAATAACTAAATATAAAAGAAATTTAAAGCGGATTATATCGGGTTAAGGAGGGATAATAGAAAACTATAAATAAGAGGTTAATAATAAAATAGTAATTAATTCTCGAGAATAATAATTCTTACCTTCGGATCTTAAGAATCAGCGATAATAACGGGCGTAGAGGGGACTTCGGATTTAACGGGCTAGAAATAATTAATTAAAAACTAATTAAAAATATAATAAAAAGTAATTAATAAATACTAGTATAGTGGGGTCGGTAGTAAAAGTATTCCGCGTTTAATAAATATAAAGGGCGAGTTTCTAATAGAATCTTAATATAATAAAAATAGATTAATAATAAAATAAGTTATTAATAGGTTCTTATCTACCTACTCGTAATATATACCTTTATATTCGAGTTAAGAGAACCGTTTTTCCTTTAATATACCCTTAATAAATTATAATTATTATCGATATACGATTTAATATAATTTATTAAGGATCCTCGATTATAGAGTAGTTTCTAATTAATTAATAAAAGAATAATAATAAATTAATAATATACGATACGATTATAATATAGTACTAGTATACCCGCTTCCCTATAGTTAAGGTTAAAGCGATAGAAAGCTTTACTATACTTTATAATATACTCACCGGTATTTTAATAAATTAGTATTAGAATTAGATTTAATTATATTAGAGCGGACTTTTATACTTTTCTCGAATAATAGTAATCTTAATAAGTATTTAATAAAAAAGAGATAAAAATCTTAAATACTTTAATAAAACGCTATAATAGGAGTTCCCTTAGACGATAATATAAAAGAATCCTAATAGGATATTAATATAATAAGAATAAAATAATAAGAGAATATAATAAAAGCCTATTAAAAGAATAGTAGTAAATTATAAAAAAAATAGAGATAAAGTTTCTAAAATTATTTTTATTAATTTATAACGGGAACTAGTCCTAGTTCTCGGTAAAAGTATTTAATTTATATTTTATTTTTAAAAATAATAATCTCTTTTTTTAAGATATTTTAATTAGTTAATAATAAAATACTTATCGATAAAATAAAATATATTTAGATTTAATATAACGAATTAAATAAATTAAAAGTTAATTTTATATTTCTACTACTAGGTACCCTTTTAATTAATTATTAATTTAATCTCTACTATTTAGGACTTAGCTTAATTAATTATTTATTAAATTATCTTTAATTCGAAGCGAGCGCGGTACTCGTACCCTACGAGGTAGAAGTATTTTTAAATTTATTAAAAACTAGTTTAAGATAGAATAAAAATCGATTATTTACTAATATCTATATTAGCGGCGTAGTTACCGTAGAGCGGATAATTCTTAGGGTTAAAACCGAGAGCGAGAACTACTTTATTAATACTAAATTATTAATTTATTAATAATTAATTAGTAATAAGTTAGAGATACCCTATACGTTTTTATTCTTCGTTAAGAGTAAAGGTAAAAACTAGGGGCGTATTAATATAATTTTCTTCGGAGTTTATTTAATTAATCCTAGAGACTAATTAATTAATAATCGAATTATAATAAAATTATTAACTTTACGTATTATATTATTACTATTACTAGTAAAAGTTCTATAGAATTCTAATTTATTAAGGATCTATTAATATTATAGGACGTATTAATTAATATTCAATTCTTACTATCGAGGGCGCGAATTTTTTACTATATTAATTTACTAGAACTAGTAACTATAACTTTCTTATTATAAGATTTAATATAAACCTTTAAGGTAGCCGGGGCCGTAAATTTATTCTAAATAAATTCGAAAATAATTAAAACTATATTAATAAATTAGGAATAAAATATACTTTCTTCTCGTAGAGTCTAATAACCTCGTCCTCGTCGGTAATATTAAATCGATAAAACCTTTTATTAGACTAGATAACGATATTCCCTTCTTAATAAATTATAAGTTAATTAATATTTATATAGCCTTTCCTAATAAATTTAGAATTATTTACCGCGTTTTCTTCGAAAGGCTCCTAGTTATTATTACGCTCTTTATTCTTAAAGTATTTTTAATATAATTTAATCTAATCGAGTCCTATAATAAATTTCTAATCGATTAAGAATAAATTTAAGGAAGATATTTCCGAGAATTATTAAAACTAAATCTATTTAAAATTAATTAATAATTAATCTTTAACGGAATATAAAAGAAAAGTAATTAGGAATTAAATAGATATTATATTATACATAGTAAGATAAAGAGTGTAAGATAATTTATATAAATCGAAATTAATTAAGAATTAAATATGAATATATTATAAATAAAAATAAATTAGAAATTAATTAATTTATATTTTATTAGGATTTAGTTACTAAGAGAATAAAAAAGAGAAAACTTTTAGGTTAAAGATTTTTATTTAATCCTAAAAGCGGGAGTTAAAATAAATCTAGTTTATAGTAGTTTATCCTAATATAGTATAAGTCTATCGTTAATAATATAAATAATATTTACCTAAGTCCGATACCTTTTAATAAAAGAGATAACTTATTTTTAATAAAATATAAATTAATTCTAGAGGAGAATTATATTAGTTTCTAAATAAATCTCGTTTCCTTAGGACTCCTAATTTATTACTATTTAATTTCTACTATATTATCTCTATTTATTATATATAAAATATTATAGAATATTATTCGATTAATAAATTATTAGTCTAGCTAAAATAATAAATTATTACTTTTTCTAACTTTTATCTTATATTTAATATTA
>JAABUS010001660.1_pt1 | contig 47027 bp, 44 predicted proteins | sample 5560161 | NCBI WGS metagenome assembly JAABUS01 (sample SAMN10711885, study PRJNA513376) | rock metagenome | isolation source: Antarctica rocks | place: Antarctica: Victoria Land, Trio Nunatak nord | collected 2016-01-04 | reverse complement strand
CCAGCATCCTCCCTCCACCAATCCTCAAATCACAACCTCCTCATTCCTCTCCTCCCACGTCCCCCCTTCTCTACCCTTATCCCTTCTCCAAACCCGAAACAAACACTCCCTACACACCTCCGCCAATCCCAACCCTGACCGCGATCTCCGTGAACCCTTTCCACATTCGAGCTAGCCTTTCATCTCAACCCCTCAAGGCATTGGATAGGCCTACCCTCTCTTCAAAGGACATGAACATCTCTAGCAATGAGAATAAATCTCGCATACGAGCAGAGCAGTGCTTCTCTAAGTACTGGCATGGTTCGCATAGGGTTGTTGCACGGTGCCGCATGCGGGGCGCGATATCAGCGTACAGCAGCGAGGGCGAGATGAGGTCGTGAGGGACGAGTAGGAGGGAGGTATGCTGGGACGATCAGGCGGAGGAGATGGAGTATTCATGATCCGAGGGGAATGTATTCTGTCGGATGGGGGGGGAGGGGGGAGGTACGGATGAGGTAGCGGCCACGGCAAGCGGAGAGGTCGGAGCTGGAGTTTCATGGTTTATAGTTCACGGTAGGAGAATGCTTGATCACAGAGGAAGATTTATCGAGCAAGATTGTCCTCAAGTCTGATACTTCATTGGGGCTGGACCGAGTTTGTGGCAGGGAACGTAAATCAATGTTTAAGAAGACTCGGAGCTTCGCCTCTCTAATGTCAAACTTTCATCTATTCAGTTGCGAAGAATTCAACATTCGCGCTGTGATCTCTCCCAAGACTACATTAAACCCCACCGCCCAACGCTAAATGCAGACTCCATCTCACAAATTATACCACGAAGCCTAATGACTAGCCAACAACGCATCATGCGTAACCTCCGCCAGCAGATCATGCAGCGGATAAGTAACATGCCTCCCATTCAACCAGAAAAACTCACTGGCCTTATACTCGCAACTCGCATCTTTATACCCCATACTCGGCAGCTGCAGCCAGTTCCGTGCGTAATACGGACAGATGGCATTCAGCTCCTTGTAGCCCCTCGTCTGGACGAAGCGGTCTTTGTTGTCCAAGACATCTGTGAACAGCGCGTTCAGATCGACGTGCCAGATGATGGCGTCTCTATGCTTGTTGGCGAGGGCGGAGGCCATGGCTTTGAGGCGCGCGTTGTAGTCGGCGATCTGGGACCGCTTGGGGGCGCGGACGTAGGTGAATTCGGGGGCGCGGTCGAGGGGGGGGATACTGTAGAGGACGAAGTTGCGGGCGCCGTTGGTGTAGAGCTGTGAGGAGGGATTAGTATCGGTCTGGCGGGTTGTTTATTGGGGGGCTAGACTTGCGAGATCAATGGCTCGGGCATACTGGGTGAATACATCATCCCTGTGTGTCGCCAATCCTGTCGTAAGTGTGGTTCCGGTGTTCCAGTGGTCAAGATCGTTGATCCCCACGAAGATTGGGAACAATGTCCGCGAGGGTACCCATTTGGGATCCAGCCTCCCGCCGCCGGTGTAGAAGGGTGCGAAAACCGAGCTGACCTGGCCGAGCATGCCAGGCACAGGGGCACCCGCCCAGGAAAGATCGTAGGTCTTCACGAAGCTGTGGTTGTACTGCGTTGTCATGTACATGATGAAGTTGGGCCCGTTGCAGGCGGTGTGGCCTTTGTAGGTGCCGGGGTTGCCGAGCGGGTTGTTTGGGCCCGGTTGGGCTCCGTTCTTCCAGTCGAAGCCGGTGGCGGTATAGGATGCGCCGCTTTGAGGGATGTTAGCATCAGCACAGGAGGGGATGGATTGGATGCCAAGAGCTTACAAGGCAAACATCCATTCCATTTTCGCAAATCCCTCCCAGTGGCCATTGCCGGCACTGAACATAGTGGTGTAGTAGGCAGCAGCGCCGGTGCCATATTGAAGGGCGAGGAAGATGGTCAAGGGAATGTTGGTAAAGAATGTATTGTACATAGTGGTAAAGACAGTCTGGTTGGGGAAGACCGCAGCGGCCGGGCTGGAAATTCCAAATCGAGTATGTAATTCTTATAGCAGTTCGCGCCCACGGGGACAAGCATGGTAGACATATACAGAAGGAGAACAAGCACGTGGCACATACTTGTCCTTTGTTCTCTCTTGTATGTTGGTATCAATGCCCGCCTTTGTTAGGGTGGAAAAGACTCAATGATCTAGCTTAGGCGAGTTCAGTCTTGGAAACAAAGGGGGCCTTATGTAGCATGACACTGGCTCCCTATGACTGATGGTCGATTACAAGGGCTTGATGAGAGCAATACCACAGGTAGAGGCCATGTCGCTCGATTCTGTGGGCCCCTGGCATGGACAACATGAAACATCTCAGAAAGTGGCAATATAGATGAGCATATGCTATATGATCTTGCAACTTGTGTTTAAAGCCCCGGATTGTGGACCTCTGCTGCCGCCTCTCGTGAAAGGGTTTGCGGGGACACTTGCATTCGCTGCCGTATGGGATGGACCGCAGAGAATGGAGGTCTTTCTCATAATCTTCAAATTCCAAAGAGGATACAGCGCGTTTCCTTGGCGCTGCTCAGGCCAGAGTCTGACCTCAAGGGCTCTGGGAACACAAAAGTAATGGTACTCGCGAGGGGGATCGTCCAAAATCTTTTACCGTATTCCTTCCTTGACAATGGAAGCCCAACGCCTCATGAGGATTTCTGCAACAGCGCGAATTATTCAATGTCGAATAGAGGAAGCAAGAGCGCTTGTCTCTGTGTTGAATGTACACGAGGGGGAGTCTGAGGACCATTCTACGAGTACAAATGCCAGACTGCGTGCTATATCAATAGGACCTTGTAAGGGCTGTTCAATCAGTATGTTGCAATGAGTTTACCGAGTGTCCGTAGAGAGGTGCGAAAGAGAGTCTCCGGTGTATAGGAGTTACATCGAGATAAGATGTCCTTGGAGTCATCCTGGTGCCCGGAATCGCTGCATTACTGCGATACTCTAAGCCTGGCTGCTGCAACACTGGTGAACAGCACTAGGCATACTTCATGTTGCCTCTCTTCACAGACCCACGCCATGAACATCAGAGGTGAGGTCCTTTACGGCCACGGGCATGTGAGAACCGACGCAATGTGATGATCCCGTTATATCCTCGAATATCTTGCCTCGCCCGTCCGCTAGAACACGATATCACTCTTATGTCCCTGGAATGCCAGTCTGGCCACCCAGCAAGTAGGGGTATCCCATAACCCGGGACCACAGAGGATAGAGGAAGGTGCAAAGGTGTGATTGACGGCAGAAGGCGATATCTCACATTCGTGAGACGGAGGACCAAGTGTTGGACTTCAGCTTTTAGCACGTCACACATCCCGAATTCTCTCTAGCCAATTACACCGCCTCTTAAGGACTTCTGCAACAGGACGGCAACCTCCACGGGTCCTCCGCCTCCCCGCCTGAAAGCGGACTCAGCTCAACAGGTGCGAGCACAGTCTCCAAGGCGACCACGGAATTGGTAGACATGAGCATGCCCGACTTCCTCCTCTCCTCGTACTGGAAGTGTAGATTCTCTGCCTGCTGCCTAGCCTTCTTGTACTCATACTGCGCATGCGCTTTGAGAATGACAGGCGCGAGCCAGGTAGCTTGGGACAGCTTCATGATGGTATCGCTAAGGGCCTGTTTCTTGGATCTGCGTTGGTGCGGGGCTTTGGCTAAGTAGCTGCGGCGGTTTTCGAGCTTGTGAACGACCTTGTCGACCCTCTCCACGGATATAGACGTAAGGACATCGAACATAGTGTCGCCGTTGGATTGGGCATGGTAATTGAGGCGGAAAACGAGAGGTGGGCGACTCAAAAGACATATCGGCGGTGGAGCGAAGCTTCATTGCTGCTATTACTGTTAGAAATGAATACGACGGAATTAGCTCCTTTGAACCTCGGGTCTCGACCGAGAGGAACAACGAACTAGGAATTACAAGCGGAGCTTCCGACTCGTCGCTATATCGTAGACTGAACGATGTTACGACCAAGCAGCAATTTAGGCATGGGATGCAGGGATGAATAGAGCGAGGCGAGCGGGAAAAGTCGACCGGTTGTCCGCCTTAGGCTAAGCCTGACTCTTGGCGTGGGTGAAAGTAATGGAGAAGCACCAGAAACCCCTTTTTCGTCACATCTCGTCACATCATACTGCACAGTGTAATGTGACTCTCTACAACCTCTGACCGATAGCGCTATCATGCCTTGACTGTGTGTTGTCAGCTTGTCCAAAGAGTTGCCAAGAGTTGACTCATGCACTTACCAACGCCGGACCTGCCCGGACCTCCTAAAGTCCCTTCGTTATGCGCACAGATATTTAGGTATTAGCATCTCCTTGATGATGCATGATTGTCTCAGTTCATCAGACCCCGGGCATTGTATAGAGAAGCGAGTGGGAGACGCGTAGCATGCGGAAGTTGATGAAGAGGTATAAGAAGTAGGGGTTAAAGCGGAGGTATATGAAAGGCGGAGAACAATTATTGGAGTACTGCGGGACCTACTGGCTGCTAGGAGAAAAGATAATAGGCTGAACCAAAAGAGATACTTTGAAAGAGTTATTGGGAGCTTGGGAAGATGCTACGATACCTGCACCGGAGGTTATTCAGAGAGGCGGCTCGTTTCCAGATCGTCTGCTCTGATCGTATAAGGTACATATACATATACATGACACAGCTATATCAACCGAACCATCCACAATCACGTCCTCACAGACCTCTTGCCCTTGTTCGCCATCCTGCGTGACCGCCTCACCTCCTCCGGAACATCCACTTCCGACTTCGCGTCTGACGCCTTGGGAGCTGCTCCTCCAGCAGACGGCAATGCCTTCTGGGCGGGTGTATTTGCTCCGCCTGCTGGAGGCGATTTCTTCACAGCGGCATTGTCCTTGGCTCGCGTGATGCCTTTGGCCTTGAGTCTCTCCATCTCTTTCTTCCGTCCTTCGGCTGTAGTCGGCATTGCGGGTCTGTCGATGCTGCGCGGGTCTGAGGATTTGGGGGCTTGGGAGGAAACGGAGGTTGATGGTTTGCTGGTGGTTGGCTTGCTGATTGACCCGGACATGCTAGGGATTGCTGCTGCTTGTTGGGGGGCACCCTGTTGTTGCCGTCAGCGATGAGCGTACAACTGTGCCTCGTAGAAGCGATCGGGCGAGCATCTGATGATGGCAGATCGAGGACGCGTCATCTCAGTCGCATCCGAGACAAGGCGACATAAAGATCGCTGAATGAGTGGGACTTCAACATACGGGAATGCTCCTCGCTACGCCGCTAATAGAATTTCCAACGCCGCTAGAATAGCCATTGATGGTACTGCCAACGCCCCGACCAACAGCGGAGATCTTGTCACCAGCCTGTACGCGATGATCAGTAATAAATCGCGATCACTCATCTATGTTGACGACCTTCCATGTAAGGAACAAGCTTCGGAGAGGCACATACAGTAAACAGAACGCCGCCAGCAACGTCACCGACAGCGGCAGCCCCTTGCTCTACATACGGCCTCACCATGCCTTCGACATAGTTGGAGATGTAACCGGTCACAAAGTCAACTGCAGCCATGTTGGTGAATCTGAGGAATGGTTGCTAGGGTTCTCTAAGAAGGATGGGTGTTGCGGTAGGGTATACACGGGTGAAGCAATGTACAGCTTCATGAAGCGTAAAGGCGTTGCGAAAAGGCAACGCGCAAAGAATGACATCATTGCTAAGAAATCTTGGACGATTCAGGGTCCAGCAAGATGTTGATCACGTGATTGTGCGCCTCAAGGCAAATTGTGGTACATGTAATTGTACTTCTCAAGCACTTTATAGACAGCCCTCTGTGAGGGGTCAACGCTATATTCGACGTTGACATCAATGTTCAGTGTTGGTGTGGTCGCTGGACGGAAAGATGCTACGATCAGTCAAACATTCCCTTTACGGGCTCCAATTCGCCCACCCACTCAATGCTTGTCTGTATATCTTTGGATGGGCATGGTTGATCATTCCATTGCACCTCCAGTTCCGCTACCGCTTCTTCCCCTTGTCGCCTCATGGCTTCCCATCCGCCCCATGTTATCAACTTGTCCAGATTCATCCTCACACTCCGTAGAATGTTGAACGTGTAACCCCGCTCCCTGTCCTCTACATCCCCTGCTGTATTGATATCACTGTCCCTGGCCGTCGATCCAGCCGGCTTATGCGAGTCTATTATCCGTGGGTATACAGACAGACAGACGAAGTCATCCATCCAGCCCCCATCTGGGTTCCCACTCTCGGTCCAGCTTCCGCTGCCACACAGCTTTTCCATTGAAAGGTCGAAAGACACGAAGCGTTTGCGGTTATTCTCGTTGAGAAGCAACTTCTGTGCGCCACGGAAGGAAAGGGCGTAGGAGTACACGCACAAACCCTGCCCTGTGCGGAACACTAGCCGCGTGCTGTCGGGATAGGCTGTGGTATTGATGAAGCTCTTGAAAGACATGCGGCGATGGGGCGGAGCGAAAGTCAGGTCGTTGTCGATGCGGAATACCTGTGACGAATCCTGGTGCAGGGTAACGCCGCAATGGCCTAGCCAGAGGAGGTCCCAGTCATCGCCATACGGGGAGTGCGGAGTCGCCTTGGGAGCTTTGTCCTCTCCCGCTTGATCTTGCAACCATGGGTGCTGGCGCTTTGGCATTGCACCGAATGCGCGTGTGCCCTGTGCAACAAGCTCCAGTTGAGCTTTTAGGTCAACGTCCCAGTCGGCATCGTCCTCGAAGAGAAGAGCAGTGGCGAGACGATTGCGCACTATATGCCGGGCAAAGTTCAAATGAGCACGCCAGGAGCCGATGGTTCGACGGCGCCGTCCAGGCTCCCATTGTTGGCCTTCTGTGGATGTGAGTGCCTTGTCGGGAACTGTCTTGCCGTCCACGCCGGCAAGTACCCTGAACGTAAAGTCGGTGGCTGCAGACGTGAGGGTAGTAGATGTGTCGAGCTTATCGGTACGGGAAGGGAGGTTGAGTACGAAGATATCCTGGAACTGGAGACGCAGCGTTAGCGGAGGGCTCTTCTGTTGATGTGCCACGAACAGATGATCTGTTGCTTGTCGGGAAGGTCTTACGCCTAATGTGGAGTTCCTGATATCTCTATATTCGTGCACTGGTGACGGGGTTTGCGACGGTGAAGGCGTAGGGGAAGACCCAAGCTCTTGACTTGAAAAGTATGCGTGACCTTGACTGCAGTACAGAACGGTAAAATAGCATAGCACAATCGTTGATAACAGTAGCCGAATCAACCACGTTCCTAGCATTCTACCCGAATAAGGGACGGTCTCAAGAGCAATCATTGAAGCTGCCACATTGAGATCTCGTCCTTCCAAACCCCGGGGGAATACTAATCCTTGGACTTCGCAGTCAATGGGTCGAGCCATACCACTGATCAAGCATGATTCGGCTGAACATTAAAGGCACGGTGCTTCATCTTATTTGAGAGATCTAAAAGCAAAGGACAAGCGAGGAGGAAGAAGGGACCATTGCTCGATTGCCATCGCTTACCATGCCGCAATGTCCTTGCGCGCGCTAGAGCACAAGCACCTATATACATGAAGCGTGGTTCATCGCATAAGCGGCTGCTGTTGACAATCGGTTTTCAACCGCTTTACTCCAACTCGTGACCGGGAACATGAAACATACTGTATCTTGAGCGTATGTGTTTTATGTTGCATGCCATCGTTGACCCAAGCTCATGGCATCTCACCTTGAGGAATGGCCGGTGCCGGATCCACTGCTGAAGATATTCTCCTGCCTGGAGCGAGCAAGGGTATCCAGATAAACTACCAGTACGGAGATGTGTGGTCCCTCCTGAATTGGAGGTAGGGTGGCGTGGCAAGAAGCTGCAGCTTCATCGGCCGCCATCTGGCGTCATAAGTGATTTCCGATCTTTCCAAATGCCATAATTAGCAAACGAAGTACCGAAAGATATATGCGACGCGCATCCCCGTTACTGGGAAACATTGCAGCAGCTGGGTGACGGAAGATGGAAGTGGAAGGGTTCTGCCGCGGGTTGACTCGGTCGCACCATCCGGAATTATCCGCCGTAGGGCTGACGGCCATCTAAAAATAGCATTCCCCGAGATTTCAACGACAGCTCAATGGAATGCTTGACGGCTCACGATTCGATCAAGCCATGTCGTCCGCACTGCAAGTCTTGTTGATGCTGTCATAGTCGTCTCTGCTACGCCTAGAAACTCGATATGGTGACCAAAGTACATCCACACCTGCCGCGTTTCCAGACGGTACGAAACGGAGTTTGCTGTGTGCAGATTGATTTGGTTTACTGTCAGGGTGTATAAGACTTTGCTCAAGAGTTCTCGCTGTCGCTACAATATAAGAAGATCAGCAATGCACACACAGCCATCGACATCCCTTGGGGATCCGGCTGTATGCATCCTTTAAACTTCTTGACTGGGACAGCTGCTGTAATTCGCAGGCTTCTTGAACTGGAGAATTTCACCCATCGAGTCCGCTTGATCAATAATTCAAGGTCACCAAAGGCAGAATAAGCCTTGCTAGGTAGGACAATCCTCCGGTCTTCAAAGGAGCTGCCACCACGATCCCAGTCTCGAGAGAAGACCATATCCTCCATCGTCGCATTTAGTCTTCTGAGACAATTGAATTAGTCTTCTAACAGCTCTGCCATCAGCATCCATGGATACTGCCCAAGCCCTACGAGGGGCGCCTGCGACCCGAGGGAGGTGCAACACATAATGAGTCCGAAATTCCTCCTTATTTCATCGAGCCCAAATGACCATCTCAAAAACCCAGCCTGGGCTAAATTATCGGCGTTTCGAAAGTAATCTTTCGGATGCCGCAAGATATCAAACATCATCCTACATCATGCCGCAGCCGCCACCATCACCCCTACTGCCAAAACGACCTTCACCCCAATCTGCCTCTTCGGATCCTGATATATCGCTTGATAACTCCCCACAAACCCCTGCGTGGTCGCATGCTTCAGCCTCGCCGCGAAGGTCTGCACGAAAGTCCAAGGGACTACCGCCCCGTTGAATGCCTCCATGGTCAGCTCGACAAAGCCCTCACTCATGCTGATGAGGTTCTTCTCCGGCTGCTCGTCAACCCACTCGCCGATGGCGTGGCTGAATATGTCGTCGTAGACTTTGTAAAGAGAGGAGGCCGCATTCGGACGAGGCAGGAAGTATGCAACGTCATCGAAGAAACCGATCCAGTCGTCGTCGAGGTAGTCAAGGGCGTTTTCGACAATGGTTCGTTTACGGAGGTCGGTGTGATGGAGCCAAGGGTCATAGACAAATCGTCTGCGGCGCTCCTTTTGGAATGCGGCAAGAGCATCGTATGAGCTTTCTGGTCGAGGCTGCCGTATCTCTATTGCTGATGGGGTGTATGTTGGGTGTGACAGGACCGTCGAGGTGGAGATGAAGATGACAAGGACTGTGTCAAAGAGAAGACGGGCGAATCTCATGCTTGTGGCTTCACTGGTATCACAGGTAAGGTAGTTCTAGTGGTTTCCTCTTTCAAAACTTGGTAAACCGTGGCTGCAGCATGACCACGACTCTTTAAGCATTTTCTTCCATTTATGTTTCCGCAATCTTCCTTAGCGTTTCGACCTCCTCTTCTGCCATTTCGATTGTGGAACAAAGAGATGTGCCTTGCTTCTATTTTTGCGGGCGGCATAGGGACGGCTATCGGCTATGCCACCTTTTGATACTTCAGTCAAGAAGAACCCCACGATTATATCCCGCTTTACATCCCGCGTGGCGTGGCTTAGACCCCACGTCAAACATGCTCAAAACAACGCCAAGCATTCAGGTCCCAAAATCCAGCCTTTGAACAACAGCAACGCATCAACAACGCAACAACGCTCAAGAAACCGTTGGCACTGCGGCACATGACCAGTATACGCAGCGTATGAACAACATCATCACTCGAGCTGTTCAGGTAATTGGCATGGCTCGGTCTGACGGTTTCGCAAGCACAACATGAAGAGCTCAGCTGCTTCTCGAAAATGCCACCCAATGCGCCGGTCAGGAAAGCAAAACCTTCCGCAACCGCCCCCAGCAATGCGAGACAAAGGCATCCCGAGAGCGCAAACTTAGCTTCACCACAGATCAGGTCCCGAAGCTCGGCAAAGATTTTGCTGTTCCGCCGCAATTCCGTGTCAACGTCCAACAATAGATGGGCTAGCTGCTTTGGGATCGCCAGACGAGAGGGTCGGTTCAGCACGAAGGTGAACAGATCAGAATCGATTAGGAAGAGGTGCAGAGAGCTGGATGTAAGAGGAAAGATGGCAATGACGACCTTGGGCTCCAGAAGCCCACTGTTGTGGCTCTCGAAACAGTCCGAACACAGTATCACTCCTCATGTGAAACTCTGAGGCCATTCGAAAAGAAAACTGCTGGCAGTGTACCCTCGCCGTAAACCGTGTACTCACTTCATACCAGTCGACTTCCTGACCCCCGTCATTGACCCTGAATCTCGCACGTTGGCAATTAAGGTGCGCTGGCCCTATTAGACGCTCTAAGAATCCTATCTCTTAAAAAATGCTCGCTGGGTCCTCGTTCTAGATCACTTTCATCCTTCGACATCGTCCCGCTTCTTCGAAGAGTTATCAACCGTCGATCAGCTTCTCGTCATGTCTCTAGTACATTCATCGGGGTTGTCTCACATCGCGAGTATTACTTTGCATGGCAAGGCATAGCAACGAGTACCATACCCAAGAATGGGAAGACTCTTGCCTGTGTCATGACTGGTATGTTTGATGTTCGCAAGTCCTGTCTCAAGAATTCTTGGTGTGTAAGTGACTTCGTGGCTGGGCTTGAGATTAATGACTCTCATCATGTACTATTCTAGAGCACCACGACTCGATCCACGCTTCATGACTTTTCTGGATGCGTTTTCGCCAGTTTGAATTATTGGAAATGCTTCGCCGCTGATTTCTGTCGGGCGTGCCGTCACTATTCCACGAAGCCATCATCATATCGTCACGGTTTCTCTGGAACATAGTCAATGCCCGCCATCCCAAGCGCAAGAGCAATGACCACCGCCAAGCCCAGGGTTTTTGGGGGAAAGTCTCTCATGTAGCACTCGAAAGATAAGAAGTAGTTGAGAGCAGGCAGGCTCTATCATCTTCCCAATCCAATCATCCTAGTGCATAGGGAAAAGTTCACTTCTACTTGCAGCACCGTCGGTAGAACCATGTCAGAACAAGTCACAAGTTACTCACATTCCGAGGCAAAATGTATACCAAGTGCAGAACAATAAGTTGTGTTCGCAAGCAAGCTATCTAAATACAAGAAAACAAGACCAAATACAAGAAGCACGCTACAGAACACCAGCAAATTAACTGAAAGCAATAAAACAGACCAAATACAAGAAACCCAGACCAAATACAAGAAGCACGCTAAAAAGACCACAAGCCCGCAATCAAAACAAAATTCGCTTTACAACCTCTATCCGATAACTTCCGAGAAGCAGAAAAAAGAAACGACCCATCTCCGCCAACTCGCTGTAAATGATGAAATGCCAGGAAAGCCATATCTGCTCGTCGTCCTTCAGCAAGCGTGAACGCACGGCCGATTGGTGGTCGGCTGGGTCAACACGCTGAAAAGAGAGAGACAGGCAGATATTTCCGGGCCCGAGTGCCAGTTGAGTAAGGAGGAGGTCGACGAGTGGAATTGACAATGCTGCTGGACGCTTGATGGGTCCGCGCCAGGGCTTCACCAGCCCTTTCTGAAATTCTTTTTACCGCCGTTGTTGTTATTCCGCTTCAGAGGCGTTGGCTGCACGAATGCCTTGTTATTGCCGTCGTTGTTCACTTGGGCTGGGGGAGGCGCGGCCCATCTGCTGGCTCCGAGGCCTGGTAGTTGCGGTGAAGATGCGCGTGGAATCGGGTTTGCTTGGGTAGGCTGAGCCCATCTGCTTGCTCCGAGGCCTGGGAGCTGTGGTGAGGTCGAACGAGGAATTGGGGCAGCGGCGCCGTTGTTGGACTTATCGGGTGTCTTGTCAATCGGCGCAACACTCCTAGTATCGAAACCGCCGTATTGCTTTCGCGCAGCGGCCCCGGGGTCGTTTGATCCCATGCTGTTTGCGATGAAGGCCGGGATCATGGGCTTTGTTGGCGACTGCACTGGGCCTACGGGAAATGTCTTTTGGACCACCGGGGCGACTTCTGGGCTTGACTCGCCGATGAACGGCGATCCAGGTTCGGGCATTTCTGGAGGTGGAATAAACCTCATTGCCGTTGGCGCGCTGGGAGGCGCATTCCACTGCTTCTCGAGTTCTGTACCTTTGAATATTGCTGGCATCGAAGGCTTGAGAGGCGCATCTATCACGGCTCTCTCATTCCGATTTCCAGTCGCTGTGAACTTTTCATGGGTTCGGTTTGGAGCTTTCGATAGAACTGGAGACGCCGACTTGCTGGCCCACACTGATCCTGATAGTTCGCATCCTGACGACTTCACCGTGTCTGGCAACTTCTTAGATGGCACATTCGTCGGACTTGACATGAGCGAATGGTCAACACTTGCTGCCGGCGGAACAAAGAACGTCTTTCGTGACGTCGCCTTATCCTGCGCGGTAGAACGCTCGGCGGTCTCTGGCACTTTGGTTGAGGAACTTCCTGCCGTAGTGCAGGTAGCCTTAGGTCTGGCGGCCGCGTCCGAGTCAGAGCTGGGCATTTCTCCTTTAAGTGGTCCATTTGCCGTGCTGGGATTATGTGCTTTTGCATCAGATCCTGGGGCATTGGGTGTCAATCGGTCGCTACCATTCGACTTCTGTGGAGCGGCTTTGGCATCGTGGTCATCGAGGCCAACATACCTCATTGGGATCGGAGCTGGGGATGCTGAAGCCGGTGTGGATGCTGAAGCCGGTGTGGATGCTGAAGCCGGTGTGGATGTGGATGCTGAAGCCGGTGTGGATGTGGATGCTGAAGCCGGTGTGGATGCTGAAGCCGGTGTGGATGCTGAAGCCGGTGTGGATGTAGATGCTGAAGCAGGTGTGGGTTTAGGGGGTACATGAGACGTCGGTCGATCTATCCCTTCCATTCCAGTCTTCGGTGGCTTTGACTCCACAAGCCCTTGAGCAAAAAGCGAGTCTCCAGATTGCATAGATGAGGGTATCGTTGTGTTCATAGGGTTCTTAGTCGGCTGCACAACCTTCGCCTCACTCCGGGTGGCTTGAACATCGTGGTCATCGAGGCCAACATACCTCATCGGGACAGGAGCTGGGGCTGCTGGAGTAGGTTTTGGTGTGGCGCGGGAGGCTGCTGTCGATGTAGAGGGTACATGAGGCGTCGGTCGGTCTATACCTTCCATTCCAATCTTCGATGATTTTTCTTCCACGGACCCTTGAGCAGGAAGCGAGTCTCCTGATTGCATAGAGGACGGCTTTGTTGTGTTCATAGGGCTCTTAGTCGGTTGCACAACCTGCGCCTCATTGCGACTTGGGGAAGCAAGGGCTCCCTTAGATGGTTTCTCGATCGATAGAGCAGCCGGTCCTTGAGCAGCTGACGGTGGAGACTGAGTAGCCGAGGGAGTGGATGCAGCGGCCGGAGTCGATGGCAGCGATGTGGATAGCTTGGGAGAGGACGGCGATGCGACCAGCGGAGATGATTCGGACTCTGTAGGCGCAGCCGGTGGGGACGACGGCACAGTCGAAGGGGTCTTGGGTGAAAGTTCCGGCAAGCTCAGTGGGGACGAGGAGGCAGCACTCGAGGACGATGGAGCTAACGTTGGTAAGGACTGCGGCGTAGATGGGAGTGCTGACTTGGTAGGAAGCTCATCTGAGGACGAATGCTTGACTGGCGTCGTAGGCGTGATTGGCGTCGCAGGCTTGGTCGGCGTCGCAGGCTCTCTCGGCGTCATAGGCTCGACTGGGATCGTTGGCTTGACCGGTAATAGAGGCTCGGCCGATAATGAAGACTTGACCGGTGCTAATGGACCGGATAACGGCGAAGACTTAACCGGCGTCGAAGGCTTTATCGGCCTTGAAGGCTTCATCGGCGTCGAAGACCTTACAAGCGAGGAGGGTGGAAGGACAGACTCGACCGGGATTTCACGCTTCGAAGAAAGCGGAGACTCAACCGGGAATCGATGTTCGACCGAGGGCGAAGGCAGAGATAAGGAGGCACCGGGGGTAGGTTGCGGCTTTTCAACAGGAGTCATGCTACCAGCAATAGCACTAGTCTCCAAGTCTTTGATGGATTCTCCGATAATGATACTCGACCCAGTGCCATTGGAATCGCTTGTGACGCGATGGACATAGTCCAAAGCGGTGTCGACAACCTTTGGCGGTGGCGTGCATACTGGAGTCTTCGATTCGATTGAACTCGAGTTAACCGATGAGGTGATAGGCTTGGACGAAGGATACTGAAAGATGGTGCGACGAGAAGACCGCGATGAGTCAGAGCGGGTGGCGGGCAGCATTCGTGCCTTCTGAAATGTTGCAGTTGCTGATGAGGTGGGTGGTTGTAGAGCTGATTGTGTATGAGCTTCGCTGTTATCCGTCTTCACCACTGGAGTCGCCGGAAGGACTGAAGGTGAATTGTCTGCCTTGGCAATCGCACTCTTGACTCTATCGTCCAGAGTGTTCTCAAGATGTTCCAACATTTGGCGAGTTCCTCGAAATGCGTGCTGAAGCGCTTCGTGATCTTTCCTAAGTTGCTCAAGTTCCGCAGTCTCCTTCCTGGAATTGAAGAATGACCACAACACTGCCAATGTCCAGAAGAGCACGACAGCGAGAAGGACGAGACCTATAGGACCAAGCTTCATCCTCATGACGGGGCGGAAAACTGCACAACATCAGCTAATTGGCTGATCTAGGACACAGAGACTACTTACGTCCTTTCTCAAGCTCGAGTTCGCTACTGAAAAACTTTTCGTCGAGTAACCACAAGGGGATACATGTTCCGTTAATGAGCATTGAACTCCGCTGACAGCCAGGAGGCGCAGGTAGACCCAGGTAAGGAGGCATATTTATGGCTTCAATGGCAGGCAACATGTTCTTTGCGTTAATGACTCCGAGTCCCGATAGATCGAGCTAGCACCACACCAATATCAGCGTTGTGTAGGTGGAGACCTGTGAACCCAGTGGCGGTGGTACTTACGCGGCCGAAAGGTCCTATTATATTGTATGACGTTCGGGTTGCATCCATAAAGTCCATGGGACTCGTCATACCAAGTTCAAGGAGATCAAAAGAGACTTGGTGAATTAGACTCTTCATAGAAGACCCAAAAAGGCCTTGATATGGTATGACTTCGTTTTGAACCGCCAACATGAACAATGATGGGATGCCAAACAACCCCAGGAGCGTCAGCATGTACCCAACTACGATAGGTGGGCACATCTTGGCGTGTCAGTTCAGCTAAAAACTGACAGTACAGCTGATTAGCTGGAGCAAATCATCGGCGCGGGGTCTGAGCTGCTTACTCCTGTATTTGGGAGCTTGAGATGGAAGCATAGGTGTGCAAAGAAGCTTTACTTGGTGAAGCAAAGATCGATTTGATATCAACGCGAATGTGCGAAAGCAACGTGGTACGAGCAACGTCAGTCACGTAGATTGAGAGTATGAGGAAGAAGAAGAGGAAGGAATGTGACGGAGGGAGGAAGATATAAGATCGAGCGAGGGGGAGAAACGCGCTAAGGTCTGTTGAAATTTCCTAGCTTCGACAATTCCACAGGCGAACAAAGAAAATATGTGAATGTCGGAAGAGTGGAGCCGAAAATTCTTCTACAACACCCATTCACACGCTATGGGCCTCGGTTTGGCATTGGAAATTCGGCTACCGAGATAGAATCTTCTTATTCAACACTCGGGATAACCTCTTGCCTCGGTCCGTCAGGCATGATGACGAGGGTAGTGGAGGAAGGGTACGCTGCTCAACACTGCCTTATCTCGGATGACCATACCTCGGTAGCCTCTGCACGGCAGGATGATGTCGAGAATGTGGATACAGCCTCAACACCCACAAAGCACCTCATCTCCCTGATCATATTGCACGCCCAATTGCCTCGGCTCCGCAGATGTTGTTAATACTAGTAGGATTTCCAACCTCGGTCTGCAAAATCCATGAGCATAAGCCTCTCCCACCAGAGCGTTTTCTGCAAATCTTATCCTCTGGCTGGCAGTATGCTATTCTTGAGAGGCTTCTAATTGCATAGCGAGCTGTCGGCAGGGATCTAGAGAATGCCTAATGTACAGACCTATCGACCAGTAAGGCCCCACTTCCGACGAGACAACCATCGAAGCGTAAAGGGGGTATCTCTCCGTAGCTCGATAACCAGAAAGCGTCTGTTTTGGGATGTGCGATTGACAGTCAAATAGCTTGTGTTTTTGACGTCCGCATGGTTTAGCATCAATATCATGAAGGACGAAGAATTGGTACTGTGAGATTTTTCACAATTGACCATCCGGACTCGGGCCCGTGGAGTTCTCTGCAAGCACATCAAACTACAATGAATGACAAACTAATTCAGCAAATGATCCCAAACTCCACTATAACATTCAAACCCTTGAACACCCAGTAAGCAGATCTAAAAACAAAGGATTACGAATGAATCCGGTAACATGATCCCAAACTCCTGTACAACTAGAAAACGCACGTAAAGCCCACCGCAGTCAGAATATCCCACCACCTCTTTAGGTAGCTTAGACCTGCCACTCTCAGGCACTGCCAGCTCTACCTCCGAACGTACTTCCCATGGACGCGGATGTTAATCGGTCGACATGGTTAGTATATAACATGAGCTCCAGCTCCGAACCTTCTTCCCATGGACGCGGATGTTACTCGGTCTACATGGTTTGTAGTCATTGTGGACTCCAGTTTCGCATCTCCTTTCCATGGACGCGGATGTTACTCGGTCGACATGAATTGAGTACTTAGTATGAAATCCAGCTCTGAACCTCGTTCCCATGGACGCGGATGTTAATCGGTCGACATGGTTTGAGTAGTTGGTGTGTATAGATGTTGAGAACTCCGCAATTCTTCCAGGACTCAGACGATCGGGGTTGTACAGTAAGACCATTCGCTGTTGTAGGGTTGTGCAGAGTTGGCTTCTTGACAACAGGAGAAGGTGAGAGGCTCATAGCTGATTGCTTTGGGGTGGTCGTGCGAGATCCTCATCGAAGGCTTGCGAATCCAGTTCCTCTCTCATCTTGCGATGTCGTCGTCGCTTCCTCACGTGCTTCTTTCTAGCGGGTTGGCCCTCAAATGATGCAGGTGTTCCATCACCCTCGATAATGGCAGGATCACCTCCCTGGGACGCCGTCGAGCACGTCTCTTCGCTGTATCCTTTATCCCCAGGTAGACCAGCATCGTCCTGCCCAAGCTGGCTCTGATTTCCATGGACCAGCCTCAAAATTGCAACGATCTCCTGCAACGACATCGACTCCACGCTGCTAGGGATCGAGGTAATTGTATCGGCACTGGAGACCGTAATTGCTGCTGACATTGATCGGCGACGAAGCGGCACGAGTGGGCGAGCTATGGATTCTTGGAGACGCTCCATTTGGAAGACGGAGGACCGACGTCCTGGCCTCATTGCCTTTGACCCAGACTCAATGAGAGTGGTCTGAACACTGTCCTCATCAAGCATCTCAGCAGCAGAAGGCCCATTCGTCTTCAACGTAGTGGGGAATCGGTTAGGGAGCAATGCATCTTGGAGGCAGCAAGTCACGTGCCCAAGTTTGACTTTTGTCTCGCAGAGCTCGGAACTGAGTTGACGGTTGATCTCCTGAATTTTGGAATTCTCGACAGACAGTCGATCATTTGCTTCGTTCCTCTCCGATTCATCGACCCTGGCCGCTGTTCTCGTGATCGTGCTGGATTGCTTGATGATGATAAGCTTTGCGTGGTCGTATTGCCACCGGAGGTGAGCAATAAGCCCGTGAGATTCGTTGGGATCGATTGTAGCAGGTTTGGTCTGGACTTTGCGATGTTCTTTTCGGAGCCCAGTCGCCTCATTCTGCGCCCTTGATAAGGAGCGTTGATACCGGCGTGTTAACCTGTCCCGCATTGCTCGGGATTCTGTACCCAGGTGCAGCTGTTGGCTGTGGAGCGTCCTTAAGAGGCGACGCTTCTGTCGCTCACTTCGCTCAGCCTGTTCCTTCCTTCCGCACTCCGACTCGCGCTCAAGACATTGATACGCTACGGCCCACCGATCGATCTCGGCCTTGGACTTCGAAGCTCGTCCACGATTACCGAAGCGGTTAACCATAAGCCCAATCCACATGGAAACCATGCCCACGAGGAATATGTAGCGGAGCTGGCCCGTCGAAAAAAATCTCCGGGCGATGAGATAACGTCTGATAGCCCTGCAGACAATTAGCATGTAGCTAATCCCGCAACGAATCTGGTTCCTACCGGGCTTTGTGATTCCCCCAAAAGGAAACTCCAGAGCGCCTGGAGCGGTTGTTATGGTCATAGGAAGCGGTATAGTAGGTGCCGGCAAAGTCAGAAACCCATATTCATATCGCGATGCCTTTGCCGCTTTCGTTACGATCGGTCTACTCGAACCGAAGGCGAAGTCCGAACGAGGGAAGCCGGGGCCGAAACAAAGGGACGGTAGCTGTGAGAAAATGACGGGACTTAGCAAGATCTATGTAGTTGGAACGGAATGCGCCATGCAAGGATAGACCTACATCTTCCCAGCAGTACCCAGCATCGTAACTATGACTGAGGAAGTTCAGCAGAAGATTCTTCAGGTAGACCGCCGCCATGTTCAAGACTTGATCTTGACAGTCAGTATGCGAAGTTGTAGCTGGCCCTTGATGGATATCCTGGACATGAGCTGCTAAGCTAAGAGGAACGATTTGACCATCCAGGTGCTTGCTTGCATTTTTGGAGATCAGCGGTTTAACAAGGAAGATGTGTGACAGAGAGAGAGCAGCGAAAGAAGATCTGAGGGCAAGATCTTCCGTGTTGTTGTCCGAATTGTGACGCTACTGGAAAGTGGAGATATCCGTCCCTCTTGTCAACACGACGGCCAAGAACAACCGAGAGTGGAGCACGACACTTCCAGTATCGCCACTTTCACATGGAAGATCGTTCTTGCGGATAATGGTGCGTGCTTCTGAGGAAGTGGACTCAGGTTAATGCATTGAAGCGTTATCGGTTCTCTGCTTAACTCAAGCAATGATATATCCGGTCCACGTATGTCGGACTCGGGCAAGAGCAAAGCCCGCGTCTTCTAGCATTGCTTAGATAACTCTGCGTAGCTGTGGCAAGGCTTACAAAGACAACAAAATAAGGGACTAACGGATTTTACTTGATATAATACTTGCTCGTCTGGAATGCTTTGTTCTTTATCGAACGAGCCAATAGAAGATGGCTTGACCTCTCACGGTATGTTCTAACATTATTGCGACGCGAACCAGTGAGATATAGACAGTAAACATGATTCAGCATTGTACCAAAAGACAGCATCATGCTGTACCTGCCTCGCTGTGGTTAAGTATTTCTAGTAAAGGTCGACCATGTAAGTCACGGATACTCCTTTAAGTTCTACCGGAATTTCTTTCTTCTGGGATATGATCGCGATGTTCTATTCTGGTCTCAGGGCGATATAGGTTCTGTCCGAATGCTGACCATGGGAAATCATTCGCTGTAAAGAACATTGGAGTATTCCGACAGCAGGGACTCCGGCCAGGGAAAGACTACATAATGTAATTAGGAGATTCACGAGATCAAGCCAGGGACTCTCTGGTGTACTTACTCGCCATAGTCGGTCCGTTGCCAGCACACCGTGCCGATTCCCAATGCGAAGTAGTACGAGTATTCCCGAGCCATGAGCGAGCTTTATCGACGGTATTTTTGAACGCTTTACGAGCATCTGTTCCTTCAGGAAATTACTGTAGATACCATCCAGGTATTAGGAAGATGGAAAAGATTTACAGCCATCGAGCAGTCTCAAATCCGTGGGTCAGATCGATCTGTGAGCTTGAACAGGAGGGTCTTATGAATCAGCACCAAGCCGAGCTTTCGCTTCTCTTCCATCTCTTCTATTTATATAATATTCTTCCAGTTCCGACCGTCCTATTGTGCTCTGTTTTCGAGAGCTCCTTCGATGAAATTCCACAAGGGGGCTCCAAAATGCCATCCCTCATCTTGCTCTGGAATTTCTAAGTCAGCAGTGCATCTTGTTCACGATACAGTAGATTATCAAAAAGCAGAAACAGTCCTGCACGCGCTCGGAAGCACTGAATGATCCAATAAACTGTATGAAGCACTCCTGCGCAACGCAATGGTTGACGCTCGAAGCCATGACATGATTCTTTCAGGTGCATCCGGATTCAAATCTTTATTCTTTGCCGTTTCCGGTAGTCATGCCAATATGTATTGCCGGTCGAGCCTCTTCAGACACCAGATTTTGTCGTCGTGGGCCCTTACCAATAAATGAGGCTCAGGCCTCAGCCTTACTGTGTGCAGAGCAGTATCTTCCCTTTCACCACTGTAGGTCTGCCAGAGAACATGGCATCATCTTCGTTGAGGGTCTATACGAATCAAAATGTCTTCTGCCTTTGTTTTACTATGCAGGAGGGAGGATCAAAACACTTACGGATCTATGGCGAGCTGAAGAGCAAAACCCGCCACTCCTCGAGTCTTCCACAAGGAAGTATGTCCACACAGGTCGAGGTTCAGGTGAACAACCAGAAAGACACCACCAGACGACATCCATTACACTTGGCCTGTTGCTGATAACCAATGGTGCTCCTGGCTGAAATGCTGTGCCGATCGAGTTATCGTACCTGTGTCGCCATAAATTTGGGAATGCAGAGTGTGGTTTATTAAGATAAGCCGTACGCCGTGAAAACGGACGTACTTTTGGCATATCATTCTGCATATATCCCCTGCTTGCACCAACTGCCCTGCGCTTTACTTCCAGCCAAGGGGTGTTTTACAGTCTTCTAGCGACAACCGTCCGAGAAGACGGCTCCCAGAATTGCTACCCCCGGCACCAGTCGAACGACCTCCTAGGAGAGGGGACCGCCCACAAAGGCGATCTAGAATATTATTCTAGCAAGTAGAGACCCCCTAGATTGAACACTGTAGTTGTTCGAAGGAGGATCCGCGGAGAAACGTGTAGCAAGCGGGCATTGTTGCATGCAATTGGTCAAGGTCGTCTTTTGACACCAAGTCAATATGTGTATGAATCAAGGAGTCCTGGAAAGAAAGACACGCAGACTTCTAATATTGATTTGAGGCCTGCTGGAGAGATTCCTAGAGTGTCAAGACTAGTACGACCTCCCAAGATGTCGAAGATTTCTACTAGGCGGACATGTCTGGACTCGCAGCTCTGGCTCACGATCAAGCCTAGTGAGGCTCCCACCTTCAGTGAAGGTGGCACAATAGCTTGCTAGGCCAATGGAACCAGGAATTGTTGCATATACATATACATACGTGCCCTTCGTCTTATCGTAATTTGGCGCTGCCATGGCTGGGGCGCTTCATGGATTCATCAGAAAATCGAGAACGCTCCACGCTGCTGGTACAATGACGCTTGTCTCTGCGATAACCTCTGCCGCTTAGGGACACCTCATTTCTGTGCGGTAGCTTGTCACCCTGAGATAACCTCTCATATCAATCGGATATTGCCACCGTTCGAATGGACAATTGAACGCAACACACTTTTGGCCCAATCCATCTCTACTGCTATTACTTCTGTTATTTCTACGGTCCCATGGTCGAAGCATAATAAGTAGTGTTGAAGAGAATTTGACCACGAGTTCTGGACAATTTCTTCTTGGGAAAGCAGGGGTTGCCAACTTACGTGACCCGAGATCCCAGAGTAGCGCTGTCATGTCATTAATATCTTGTGAGAGGACCAATATCCTCATTTTCCTCTTGCGCCTCGAATGTCTCGAACGCTTCAAAGCCTTGCCTATCAAAGTAACCTCTTTCCTGCTCCGCCACTGACGCCGAGGTCTCAGATTTAGCCCATGAGTCACATTGCCTTTGGCATCGAAATTGTGCCTTGGGTCCGTTGATGCCTTCCTACGTGTCATAGAGGAGCGTACAGAAGCGTATCAACGATGCTCTACAGGGAGATCGCAACGGAACTGCTGTGACTGAGGCTTGAGACACTCAAAAGGAGAGCTTCGCGGAAATGCAGTGCTTAGAGGAGCCTCGAATACCTACGTACACCATCGATCTGTCGCTTCCACCGCTGCAACGCTATCAGCGTGTTGCCACAGAGTTCCTTCCACATCTCGCATACACCTTGTCACCGGCCTTGACATGCATCTCCTCGTGGCTTTCAACGTCTTGCTCGACCTCTTTATGGGATGCACAAGCGGTGGAGTCAAATTATCCGTGGAGGATAGAATGCTACACTTCCGCACACTGGATTGGTGCATGGATCCGCTACGAAAGGTTATCATCCAGCTAGAATACATTAGGGATGTAGTAAAGGTGGCCTCAGTCATCACCTACGTGGGCTACGTCGGTGTCTTGACCGGCGTGAGAAAAGGTTTGAGTATATCTCTCAACTTCAGGCCTGTCCACAATGCCAGCACTTGGCTGGCCAACGTCCGCTTCTACTTGCACCATGCTCTGGTTCTCTTCGGCTGTCGCCCCGCGATTAGTTCCATTCTCCGAACTATTCTCATTCCCAAAGACGTTTCTCAAGCTTTGGCTACCCTTGATCTTTTGCTGACAGAGCTTCCTGCGACTACTACTACTGCTGCTTATCTGGTATTCTGCGACGGCGAGCAAGCTTTCACTTTGGAGAAAGACTACAATACCGCTGTCTTGCAATCGGCCTCGGATTTCATCGTCGTCACAAACCATGACCGAGCGCAAGAGCTCGGTTCTGGCGAATGGCGCCCTAGTCACGTAGAGTCGTCTCACGCAGGGAAGCTGACGAACATCTTGGACAAGATCGCTCTGTCCGGCATTGTCGCAGAAAGCACTGCGCGGAAACGCTGCGTGACCAAGCTGTGAGAGGGTACTGCTAAGTCTGACTTTTCACGCAAAAGGACCATGAACGGCGAGGAAGCCATTACACAGAACAAAATCTCGGACTGGCTGAACACATACCCCGTCACCAATGCCTTGACCCATTATGCGGTGCTAATGGACCCCAAAGCTGGAGAAATCGTCTGGGTCAAGCATTATTCAGATCCTCGAGAATTGTGGGATCGATTGATCCACCAGGACCAGGGCAAGTAGCTGAGAGAGTTGCGTAATCTATGCCGGGTTATAGTACACTTCTCAATACTTGATCGAGTCACGGGTATCTCCATATTCAACATCATGCCAATGAGTGGGATGCTCGACAGCCTTGTGATGATGTCTGCCAAGCTTGTTGCGCGTCAGTAGGTAATGCACAGGTAAGTAAAATATTTTACAGTCTGCCTTCTTCGATGCGGGTCTTCGATCATCATTCATTCGACCTACCTTTCCGTCTTTTCGTCGGAGCGAATGCAAAACAACAAATGCATCACTCCTTCCTGGCGCATAACATAGATTCTTCACAAGTGAAGTAAATCTACATCTGCTTCTCGGATCGCGCCAAAGGTTTAGAACGACCATGTTAAAGGAGGACTATTATCAAGGATATTGCCAAAGTATTCTTGACGGTACAGAGATGGGGCTTAGGGGTAGGTTCGACGATAGCAGCACAGCTGCCATGATGGGAACGATCAACGGGAGCTCGAAAATCAATCACCCGGCGGCCATCGGCAAAGACAAGGTCGAGGGAGTTGCTCAGCTCGCTGTCAGAAGGGTTCCGATATCGCCCCATGCGGTAGCCCGCTCAATACAGAACCCATCGAGTTCCACCACTGTCCTGAAGCCATGAAGCTACGTCCCGATGCTATCACAACCTGTCGCTCATTTCGCCTTTCAACTCTTCATGAACTGTTCAATCTTTTCCTGCACCTTCGAAAAATCGCCATATATATCGAATCTATCTGCTATCAGTCATCCCAAACCCAGGGCCATTGAAAAGAGCCAGCTCACTGGTGCATTTGCGACTCTTCCGGTCGCTTATGGAACACCGCAAAACCCTTCACGATAATCTCCGCCTTCTCGGGATCATTCTTCACCACATAGTGGATCTCCGCCTCCTGGTAGATGCGATCGGGCATCACGTCCACATGGCCAACACTAAAGTCAACGAACTCGTCAGTGATTCGCCCTAGTAGGTAAAAAGTGGTGGAGCGTACAGATGCTTCATCGACGCCAAAGCGGAGGTTTGTGCTACCATCGTTGCGCGAATACTATCAATGCCGATAATTGTAGGAGCGTTTTCGAAATTGAGACGCGCATCGGGGGTATAAAAGTCAGTGATCCCGCGGTCGGTGTCGAAGGAGTCGCCGGCGTTGTGGAACTGATTGTTGGATCTCAGCTGGGGGTCTTCGTTGGAATTGGGGGCAGGTAGAGACTGCATGGACCCAGGCGTTGGCTTCGGCGGCTTGCTACTTTGATACTGCCATTCCTAGAGGTTTTAGTACGAACAATTGGTGGGCAGTAAGTTGGACTGAGTTGGAAGTCGCGGATGTGAAATCGAACAAGATAATATATATGAAATTACTGTCAAGACAGTTGAAAGTCGCTCGGATGGTGGTTTAATGTGATAATCCACATTATCCTCGGTATGCTTGGTCACATTTCCTCGGAGCAATTTGAGCAATGCCTTCGGACATGACTGCTACGATCCCTCCTTCAGATTCGGTGGAGTCAAAACGCATCTTCGAGCCACTACAGCCACTGCATGTCTTCTCATTCCTAGTGGTTGTCTGTATTCTGGGCTCAAGATCGAGAAAGTGACAATCCAAGGAAGATCGTAGCCCTAGAATACTGAGGGTTCGACTCAACGAGGAACACCAATAAGGTAAGATACTTGGTTATCTTCGACCACTGGTCGCAAACAACAACATAGAACAAAATTTGGCTACAAAAGTGTACGAAAAACTATATTGCGATTCAAGCACCTGCCCCTCAGCAGGCTCATTATCGCCATCACCGCTGAGTCTATGCTACATATCGCGAATCCACAAGAAAAGCTGCGAGAAGGCACTCGGGGCAGCCGGTGAGCCTGAAGCAATCCAGACGGCAGCCAAACAAGTCCCACACGATCTTCCGAACTATGTCTAGCAATCTTTCTTGTTCCTTATACATAATCCATGCACTTGAACACTATGAAGTCCTTGCCCGTTCACTAATCCTCCGATCAGGATTGTATAGTTTTCACAATTTACAACCCCGGAGATGTCGACTCTCAAAGTCACCAAGCAACAGGCTCGAGCATCGGAGCCAGTGCGATGGGCGATCCGATGACAACCTCACGACTATCGCCGCCTCCCCGATGCTTTCTCCTCTAAAGTACTTCTAAAGTAGCTGGTGCAGATCATGCCAACAACACGGAGACCGAGCAGAGGCGCGGTCTAAGAGCTAGAATAGTGGGGGTGGGACTCGTCGGCCCGGGTCCCATTGTCAATCTCTACTTTACTTTAGCTGCATGATCTAACCAGCCTCCTCCCAACTTCACTGCCCCAAGTAGTGATGGTTATTTACGGTAAGTATCGATCACTGACGGTAATTGACGTAAATAACAACATGTCCGGCCTGTAAGTGTAAATAACGCGCTAACAGTATCGGGCCTAGCATTATCCCTTTATGGCTAGCGTATCGCGTGATCATCGTTCAGAAATATTATTGGTAGCAAGCCTCCTGCTAGTACGTCACTGACCGTAAATGAGAATGTTTATTTAGGCAGCCACTCCATGAACTCCACCCTACTTTGGGTGAACTCCACCCAAAATTTGCGTGGACTCCACCCCCGCCACTAAGTCTAATCGGGTAATTTTCCAGGATCCATCGCGTTATTTGTTTACATCGTCGTCGTCGTTCTTCTCCACCGCCCACTTCCTGCATTAATAACTGCGCATTATCATCATGCTTGCTCCTCCACCTGATGACCTTCTTTAGGAGATTTATCCAACGCTAGAGTATCTCGTCGCTGCCGTAAACAAGCATGCGAAGGATCAAGGCTACGCGATGGGCGAGAAGGTCGCCAACAAGGCGGTTGCGAAGGCGGCCAGCGAGGTGGACGAGGGAGGGTTGCGGAGGGTTAGAATGCAGGTGTTCCGACCTCCTATATGGCAGTTTTTAGATGTAAATTAGACGTGCAAATAGAGATTGATTCTAAGCAGGCGAAAGTTATGTTTCAGGACAAATTTGCATCGGGAGGTCGGTAAGAAGCTACATTGAATTTGGTGATAAACAGGCGCAAAATTGTGTACATCTTATTGTCTCTCTTAATCTTGTTGATTTGGTTTGTTTATGGGGTCGTCTAATTACCCGATTAGACTTAGTGGCGGGGGTAGAGTCCACGCAAATTTTGGGTGGAGTTCACCCAAAGTAGGGTGGAGTTCATGGAGTGGCTGCCTTTATTTATCGTCAGTGACGGTAATTTACCGCTAGTAAGCGAAGTGGTAACTAACAGATGTCCATCACTAGCCCCAACGGTCCACTGGTGCCAACCTCGCTTGGGGAGTTGCGGAATAGGCCGAAACCCCCACCTGGCCCACGGCTACGGGTTAGGGCGCCCCTGGGCAGGGTCACTGGCTGATTGTTAGCTAGAGTGCTGCGGCTGCTACCAACTGCCTATCCAGCCACGGTCCGCTTCCTGAAGCTGACAATCCTTAGGATTTCCACATGGCCATACCAGCCTCCACCTTGGTTCGATGAAGCGTGATATGCGACAGCTTGCAAGCCAGTCACAGCTGGTCCATGGCTCAAGCAACGAGCCTTCTATCCGATGCTCCGTATCTCCCACGACAAGATTTGCTTAGCGCCTCTACTTCCTATGCGGCATGTTGATTGTTAGCGTGGCAGGGTTTATTTCCCCAGCAACCCCTGTTCGTACTAACAATTAATATGTCGCATACGAAGTACAACCGTGAACAAGCCACCACCCAGGCTGCTCTGAGATTGGTCGCACGTGTCGGCCAAAATGAGCGACCACGCCCCTGCTCACTAAATGGAAACAGTGGACGGGAGCTTGTCCTGGCTAGTTCGCTAGAGCTTCAGGTATGGATTTGAGTACGATACATTAGAGTATTCTTACGACACTCTCGTACTCCACGGTATATATCGATGGCTTTCTCCATTCCGTTATGTTATTCGGCGTCGGTCTGCAATTTTCGTCATGGTGCCTGCACAGGTTTTGGCACACTTGGTGGGAAGGCAGCAGATTCCTGGCGTGCTGCCGCCTCCGCCGGGGGTGACTCCAAACTTCGAGCATCCCGCATCCCATGGCCACTATCTCTCACTGACCAGCGTGGTCTGCGTGGTCATTGCTGCCGTCTTTGTCTTCGCTCGTCTTTGGGTCAAGTTGGTCGTTAGTCGCGCCCCTGGATGGGACGACGGTGAGTTTGTGTGATTATTAGCTTCAAGGGGCAATGCTGATTACCCAAAAGTAACGTCGGTTCTAGCACTTGTACGTGGCAAAGATGCGGATTTCCAACCAGTGCTCATGGAGATTTTCCTAGATTTTCTCAGTCATTCTTTCAATTCTGAATATCCTCTGTAGGTGGCTTGCAAACTTCTCTAGCGATCTTTGGCTGATATAAAGCAGCCGTCAACAAATGGGGAGTCGGCCATCATCTCTGGGACGTTCCAGAAACGTATTTTGTCCCGTTCCTCAAGGCACGCAGAACTGCCACTCGCTGCGTACTCGCAATTGCTTACGGAGCCCAGGTCTCTTTGGCCCAGGCCAGCGTGTACGTTGTCGCTGTTTACTTCGCCAAACTTACGATTGCTGTCCTGTTACACCGCATATTCGGTGTCAACAACAAATTCAGGGTCGTGGCATTGATTGTCATCTCGACCTGGACGTTGTATTCGATCATAGCTCTCTGCCTTATCGTTTTCGAATGCTCGCCCATTCGCAAGGCGTGGAACCCTCTGCTACCCGGCCGCTGCATCGATATCATCCACCTCGGCGTTTCTAGCGGCCTCGTTGCTATCGCCTATGATGTGATCCTGCTCGTCTTACCAATACCTATGGTTTTGCAGCTACAGTTGGCCAAGAAGATGAAGCTTGCGGTCATTGGCATTTTCATGACCGGAACATTGTGGGTTGCGTGCCCTGACTCGAAGAATCTTCACTGACTGAGATGTTTTAGTGTACTGATAGCGTCTATCGTCCGAGAGGTTGAAGTTGTGAAGACACTCCGTGATCCTGATGCGACCTGGCACAACTCCAACAGTCTGCTATGGCTGTATGTCCTCATTCCACATCCTCTGTGACAAATGACAGGCGGGCTGATCAGACACAGAGTCATCGAAACCAACGTTTCCATTGTCTGTGGCTGTATGCCAGTGCTACGACCCCTCGTCTCCAGAGTTTTTCCCTCAATCCTCTATGGCGGGAAGCAGACCCCGTACAAATCGACCGACTACAAGCTACGAAATGCCATACCCAAGACCAGCGCGCCAGGAAAATCTTACGGCGACCCGGGGCTTATGGATGCCAGCTATATCGAGCTGGGTCCTTCGCAGAACAATCACACCAACGTTACTGCCAATCGGCAGCGGCCTCCAGAAAATGACGAGGGGATTCTCAAGACCCATACCTTTGGCACGAATGTGTCATACCAGGAGCGTGATTTGTCTTAGTGCCAGGGCTCGACCTTCTCTGCGCTGCTGCGCAGAGAAGCGGCTTTGCAGGTGGTGATCTGGATTTCGAGCCATCGCGACGCTTCTTCAACTCGTTCATGGGAGTTAAAAGATCGCTACCATCTCAGTTCTATCCACGTTTTATGCAGAGTGTGTATTGTTGGCAAAGATCGGCGTCCGATGAGAGTAGAATATCTTTGGTACTAAAACGTATTTAGTCAGTGTTCTACCAGCCTAGACTCTGATCTTCGTCGTTTACAGCACTTCATATCAATGCTACACCCCCCGACTCAGGCTTTCAACCGGGGGCCAGCTGAGATGCCCCACGCGACGAGGCGCGGGACTAGCTGGATGTGGCCAGTGAGAACGTTGCGAGGTGCAGCGGCTGAATCGACTAATGATGCAACAGGAAGATCATTAGGCAATCTACTCCGTACTTTGTACCGAGCCATGGGTCAAGCATGGTTCGAGCCATTTTCCCCGTCCTACTGCCGACATCAAGCTTCTACTTTTTTGTCTGGAACGTTTGCCCCACTTCGCAGACTGAATGCACATCTCATGCAGTTTCATGCAACTAGGAAGCGATATCGCATGTAGGAGTCCTGCCGACTTGCTCGACTACAAAGAGCCTCCATGTTCTCCACGTCCCCGAGGATATCGCCTTCCCGTGCGCAAATGCATCGCGTCGCATAGCATAGCATATCAGCGTTTCTCCTGTGGCAGGTCTTGAAGATTCAGCGTACTTTTCAGTCATTCATGAAGTATTTGTAAAGCCTCAACATCTCCCCGCGTGCAACCAATTAAATTTTTTGTACCCTCCGATTATCTGTCCTGAGTCCTGACCCCCCATTTTCGCCATGGTGCGATCAGAATTTAGAGGGTTCATGCTCTCCTCTCTCGCCTTCTTTTTCTTCGCTGCCAGCAGCCCAGCAGTCGAAGCCGCCGCTGTATACAAACCAACTCCTCCCATAGCAGGCGGATGTCGCTTTATACCTGGCGACGCGGACTGGCCATCCAAGGGGACCTGGGACTCTCTGAACAAAACAGTTGGTGGGCGCCTCATCGCGAACATTCCCATCGGCTCGTCCTGCTACCATAGCACCTTCGACGTTGTCACTCAGAAGTACGACTTGTCGACCTATAATGCCGCGTCCTGCGCAGCTGTCCAGCAGGCATGGCATACGCCACCGTTGCACGAGCAGAGCTCTTCGAGCGTAATGCAGACATATTTCGCGAACGACAGCTGCAATCCTATCGCGGACCAGAGCGGTGGGAAATGTGGTATTGGGAGCTATGCGCAGTATTCGATTAATGTCACTGGAGACGCGGATGCCGTTGCTGGCATAGCTTTCGCAAAAGAGCACAATATCCGGTTGCTGGTTCGAAATACTGGCCATGAGTAAGCTCTCGCTGTACTCAGCTTATCAATGGTTGATCACGGAGGGCTAATCGCAAAACAGCTATCTCGGAAAATCCACTGGCTTTGGCTCGTTAGCGCTATGGACACACCACCTCAAGGAAATCAGCCCAGTCCTCAATTACCAGAGCTCGTACTACACTGGCCCAGCGCTTCAAGTCCAAGGGGGTGTCCAGGTTGGAGAGATGTACGACTATCTCGAGCAGCGAGGGTATATGGCCATTGGCGGCGAATGCCCTACCGTGGGTTTGGCTGGTGGCTACCTCTTCGCAGGTGGCCACGCACCAACAACGAGCAAGCTCGGCTTAGCAGCTGACAAGTTGCTGGAAGTCCAGGGCATATTGGCCAATGGCACCAGTTTCACAGCTACACCCACCCAGAATAAGGACATCTACTGGTTCCTGGCTGGCAGCGGAGCAGGCGGAACTATCGCATATATCAAATCCGCCACCTTCAAAATCTTCAAGGACTTCTCCGTGAGCGGCGCAATTCTGACTCTCCCCTACGCCGGGATCATCACCGAAGACGAGTTCTGGCCCTTGATCGACACCTGGCACTCCATCACCCCCAACATCACCGACGCCGGCGCCTACGCTTACGCCTTCTACCAAACTGGTTACTTTCAAGTCTGGCCGCTCTTTGCCCCGGACCTAACCCAAGCCCAAACCGTCGCCCTCCTCAAGCCCTTCACCGACAAGCTCGACGGTTTGAAACTCAAGCACCCGGCCCTCGCCTACAACCTCACATCCTACACCTATCCCACCTTCAACAAAGCCTACCTGGGCCTCTTCCCCTACCTCGGCTCCGGCACCCTCCAATGGAGCAGCCGGCTCATCCCCCGCAGCGTCATCACCAGCCAACCCGCCGCGCTATCGCAAACCTTCCGCACCCTCTTCGACGGCGGCAACATCATGGTCGAAGCCATCATGAACCCCAACCTCGCCGTCGCCAAGCTCGTCGCGCCCAATTCCGTTCTCCCCGCCTGGCGCAACAGCATTATCGACGTCGTCATCGGCAAGCCCTACAACGACACCGCGCCATTCCAGACGAACATCGATGCCCGCACCTTCATCACCACGCACATCACGAGCGCACTCGAGAAGCTGGCGCCTGTGAGCGCGGGTGGGGGCACGTATATGAATGAGGCGGATGCGGAGGACCCGAATTGGCAGGAGAGCTTCTATGGGGCGAACTACCCGAAGCAGTTGGCGATCAAGAAGCTGTATGATCCGAGTGGAGTCTGGTATGCGAAGACGGCCGTGGGGAGTGAGTACTGGGCGGAGGACGCGCAGCAGAGGCTGTGTCCTGTGACACCGAGCTCGACGGGGCAGACGGCGATGAGTTGACGAAACTAGACATGTGCGGTAAAGCCCATGTGCAGAGGCGGTACACAGAATCCGATGATGAGTACATACTGAAGGTATCACGGTCGCTATTGCATAAACAGTATATATTATGATCTTGCTACCCTGCTTTTCTTCTCGCCAGTGAAGTTTTCGAACTGTCGTCTGCAGATTTCACAACCTTTGAAGAAGGTGAGTGAGTACGCTGGCAAGTGCTCACTTAAGATCTCACATGCCCTGATCAAGGTCACTACATTCCCATCTGCCAAGAAATCCCCACTACACATACCCGCCTCCCACCATTCCACCTCCATCTCTCGCTCAACTCTGAACTCTTTCCACATATTTTCTACTTTCCATGCACAGCTCTCATCTGTTCTAGCCCAGCCAATGAAATCCATCTCCTCTTGATCAAGCGTACTTGGCACCGCTATAAGCGACGATTTCCAATACCTCGCAACAAGCCAAGTAAGGCGAAAACGATGGCTGGCTTACTTACCCGCCGTTGGCTACGAGACAGATGCTATTTTACTACTGTATGCGTGATATACTTATGGTTTGCGCGGTATATATCTCTTCTCACAGTATCAAACGTTTTGCGAGTGTTGAATACCGGAAGGCCAAGACTCTAAGGTACAGATTCTCCAGCGACTTGACGTTCGTTTTCCTCTTTCATTGCTTCCAGTATCCCAAAACCTACTATCTAAAGAACCATTTAGTTGTCAATTTTATACACTACACCTCTCATCCAATTTATCTTTCATACAAAAGACTCTCTCTCCTTTGATAATCTTCCAAGCACCGTCACCGGTGACTCTTTCAACCATCGCTGTCTCACCGATATACTATATATGACCCAAGCATCCACGACACATCTCAGACGACCGCAAATTAGGAGATAACTTGTGGATACCTGGCGCTGAAGAGGAAGCCCACAATACACAGTTTCCGTTCCAAACCATAACCCAACAATCCCAGCTCCGCATTGATTCAACCCCCAACTTCCTTTACAGAACTCCCGTCCAACAAATACGTAGCGCTTGTTGCGGAAGACCTAGAGACGTTTGTTTAGTCCTGTCCTGTAGGGAGTGGTCTCAGAAGCTCTTTGGGCAAGATTCGCTGAATGAGAGAAGGTGGCTGAGACTGGGATCGCCTGGGCTTTGCCGCCAAGCATGCGAGTCTCCTGGTTATTGTGAGAGAGGACGACAGTGCTATAAAGCCGAGATGTATCTCACCGCAATCTTGCCCTTCGTCGAATGCTCGGAAGTCAAAGGGATTGACGACTCAGGAGGGCCATCGCATTACTACATGGAGTAAGACAAGGAAGAAGCGTAGGAAATCAGTAAATTTCATTCTTCCCTGGAATTCCTCTCAATTACAATCCCTATCCAGCGTTGGCCGCTCAGGTCATCTCATATTCGAAAGCCTTACCGCACAACGCTAGAGCTTCAAACTCAACAAATTCAGGAGAAGGACCTCACAGTCTCGAGCTCATTTTCGCAACATGGCAAAAGCAAAGAAGCGTAACAGTATCATCGCCACAACAGCACTCAACCAAGAGGATCTAGAATCTCTAGAGAGTGCGGTGGTTTCAGTGTCGCTTTGACAGAAACGGATCTCTTCAGAGTGTAATAGCCTACTTTCACAAAACGAGTGAAAATGGGACCAGACAGGGCCGACAAGTTTGGCCCAAGCTTGTACCCATGGCGGCTGCATGAGGCAAGGGATCATCACGGAGACGCGGCCACCAGGGTCAAGGTGGTGCACCTGGTACTGCTAGCATGATTTTTGCTCCTGGTGACGGAATTTGCTGTTCTGCTGGTTCTATATTGGTCACCACTAAGCAGAAGTTGATTGCGCTCTTCTAAATCAGCGACTCACAAATTCAGGCTGGAAGGCCGGGAGAACGATCACTTGGAACACCAGATTAATTGTAACCTGATCTCATTTCTCTGCCGTTGTGAGACTAGCAACACATCAAGGGTTATGCCGCCTCGTGCTTTACATACATTCTCGGACCAATGTTCTCAACTTTCTTATGGATTTACTATGCACAGCTTGATGGGTGTTCAGAATCATATTGTATGTCACAAGGATCTAGTGAATGCCACTGTCTTCGATACGGCAGTGGCATCACTGACGGTGCCGCCAGGCTTCTTATAACGACGTATCGATATTTTTTGTCTCACAGATCAGCAGATCGAGTCATTTTTGACCAGGGGGAACAATTCTCGGCCTTGAGCAATAGCACGGCGTACGAAATTACGACTCCGAGATAGGAGGGAATATAGTCATCGAAGCGTGGTCCATAAAGAGACAAGCGAAGCTATGGGATGTGATGATCCAAGGGGAGAGAGATGCCCTCTCAAAAATGAACAGGCCAGCTTACTTTATGGCTGTACACCCAAGAGCTCATTCTCGCGAGTACAGTCTTACGAATACGGATAGATCTCGACACTCGTTCGTGATGGTTTTCTTCGACGACGAATGTTCATGATAAGAAAAGACTCCGAATGTTCTGCCTACCAATAGATTCAGCTGTCGCCGAAAGACTTACTTCACTCAGATCGGATACTGACTCAACTCAGGTACCTGCGCCTGCTCATTGTGAGCTCCAAATGTTTACGCGTACTCAAGACGCCCTTAAAAGCTATGAATCTGACATTCCGGAGGTACAGTTGATTGACCAATTCAACCAAGTCAAGAACCAATATGACGGAACCCAGCGACTTTGTTTCGGAATTCGCAATTCAAGAGCGTTTGATGGACGATCATCACGCTTTCTCGGACATGGACCACCAAGTGTCGATCGAGGCACGGTAGTTGTAGCTCGAAATATATGTTCCTTGAAGGTGGTACATTTCAAACCAGATTCGTACTTTATACATACTGCAGGAATTACTCCAAAACAGAGGTTAGAGGAATTCCGCCCGTAAATATTATTCCACATAATCGAACACTCATCGCTTGCACAGCCCCTGGCCCTGCGTTCTCAGCTCTCTCGAAACAATTACATGCAAGAGAATAAGCCACGACCTCAATTTCCTTGAACTGAGTTAACGAAGATGTGCTCACCGTACGATTAGGATGCAACTGGTCACGACGTATCGTTGTTCTACGACTCTCAAAATGAGGATAGCTTCAAAGTCACCAGATATGTTTCAAGGCGAAGAACCATGTTGATTCAACTACAAATCTAAAAGAAGTCATCGGCGATTAAGTTAGTCCCAGAACAACATCTAGTCAATATAGGCTTGCTGGCAGATGCCAAGTATGCCGTCGAGGAGAACATATTGGATAACAACTGTCTCAAAGATCAGAATGGCATAGAGGACATCGCCGAATTGCGTGCCTTTTAAGTAAACGGTTGACCACTCAAATTTAAGCACTGAACGCTGTGCAACCGGTTCGGGATCCTTCCAGCCTTGCGAATATGCACCGACTCGACCAGAGCACACAGCTGCCAATTTCCTCCCGCCTAGTAATCTCTTAGACAGACTTTGGAACATTTGTGTCTCCGGAGTGAGTGTCGTACCTGGGCAGCTACTACCGGATACCGGATATATACATTATAGCTCACAATTCCTATCTACATAATCTTTTGTTCCCAAAGAAACATCTATCTTATCTCCCTCTTTATTAATTCTTACCTTAAGCTGCTGGTAAACTCCTCGAAGCTAGAGCATATTACCGTGCTTCCAGATAACAGAGTGGCACAAGCTGGGAGCAAGACGATTTACCGAGAAAAGTCAAATAAGAAGAGTTTAGCAGCAGCAAAGCGAGAATGCGGGAGAACCTGTGTTTCAATTGCTACGATCAAGAAGTCACTCACTCCGGATGGAAACTGTCCCCACGATAGTGCTCGAGCTATTATACCGCTAGTCATAAATGAGATGGCGTCCACTGTCCAATCTAGCGCGGGTTATATAAAGGTTGTCACGTTTCTTATAACAGCAAGAGGAGAGTGTGCCGACGCAGCTCTAGTTTACGTGTTGTGTTGGTACTGACGGCGACTTACAGTACAGCGCCCAAGGCTCAAGGCTGTGACAGATTGCTGAAGTAGTGTCTGCCTAATAAGCACTTAGATTTCGACCACCGGCTCCACTTAGACGGAGGTGAAATTCAATTAGCAAGTCAAGCTTTAGTCCAAGATGCTCAAGAACGTCTAGATCCGCGAAAATGTTCCAAGAGATTGTGCAACGACCACTATTACTATTCGCTTCACTCTCGGAATCACATTATGAATAGTCAGCAATCTCATCAAAAACGAAGACATTTGTTCGATGGACAACGCATTGTTCGTCGTCAGCTTCTTAATTGACTGTTGTGCTCGATGGACTATGCAGTGAGATTGATCGCAGAGGGATTGGTCTGTCCTCAGAATGAATCACATTACTAGGAAGAGAGAGCCAATAAAAAGTAATCGCATCGAGAGATACTTACAAGGAAAGAATTACAGTTGTGGAGAAAATGTCTAGACAAGCATTCTGCTGATAGAACCTCTTGTGTGATTCGCTTTACCAAGCTTGGGATTGATGTTCGAGATGCTTATACGTTACTCCACTGGCTTGAAACTAACACAGTTGAGGGCAAAGGACACATGGGGCGAGAATTCAAGAAGAAATTGTAAGGTATTAGTTGGAATTCTACATAAAATGCAGCAAAGTCGGAAGAAGAGTTTCTTGGTATTGTACTCCTTAAAGGAGTTGACCTGGCTGCTTTTCAGGTATTCACCCGGCTCTGAATCCGAGCCCACGTCCGCATGGTGCTGGTACAGGACAAAAAGGACCGATTCAACTACTTTTATATAACGGAGCTCAAAGACAAGCCTGCCTCCGGACCTCAATTTCATCAGTCATCCGCGCGCCACGACATCTTCGGCAAGAATCTCAAGCTCACACTTCGCGAGAAGACCAAAGACTCGGCAGGTGCCCCCTGGCCTGAGAACTGTACTATCCATTCCACGCTGAGCGCGGAGTGTTCTGGCTATCACTCCCGCGGCACAAAGAGCTTGCACAGGTTACCCTCGGCGTAAGTGATTTCCTTCCCACATTGACTCCGTCTGATCTCAGACTGATGCGATGTGCAGCAAGGCGATAGGCATTATACCCGGTGGACCTCGATCGCGATTATTGGTCATGTCCCAAGCCGGGATGGGCTCTAAAGTGAGTCCCAGTAGACTCGAAAGATGGGCACCAGGATATCTTTGAAACAGCACGCTCCCGAAAGACAATACCATTGGATCAAAGGACCATTCGAGGGAACATTGCCTTCATGTTGAATGAATTAAATATACATCAGACACTTATTTCATTGAATACGCACAGCAGTTGCGCTTCTTGGTAAGTTCGGGAAACAGTCGACAGGATCAATCTTCTTATCTTAATCGTTCAGATACCCATTTTTGGAGATGACCTTTAATGCTTTCCCATTGCTAGGCTATAATCCTCCAGCATCTTATCGTCTAGCGACTCAGTCACTCAATAGAGCTTACGACGTTGTTCTTATTCTTGCGCGCATGAACCCTTCGTTCCTTCCTTGTTCCACTAACTTCTGAACATTCTCTTACTTAGACCAGGCCATGCCAATTCTTTCTATTATTGTTTCATGGACCCTGTTCCACCCACACCACAAAGCAAAATTCATCTGTACACAACACTTTCGCTACCATGATGAAATTCGGCCCTGTTCGACGGCTTGTTCAGTGTCCGATGTTGATGGACCACAATTCCTGACATCATCGTTCCGATACTAACGTTTCTACAGCCGATTTTGAAAACAAGCGTCGGCTGACACCAAGTGATGCGTATCGTGCCACCCATCAGTGTGTCCTCGGCGACCAATGTCGTGGTAATAGCCGTTGGCCGGACAAATTTCACCGCCACATCGATTGGTTCACCTAGACGTTGTACAAAGAGCTGTAAGCCGCCAATCTAGATGACGATATTGTGACCCCGCAGCGTCCTGCTTCCCTCCTTCAGATCCCCCAGTCCTTTGACGCCTTTCCCTACCGGATCCCAGAAGGTCATGGCGATGGTCGTGCACAAGGCTTCTGGTAATTCGCCTCCGTCTTTATTGCGACCGTAGGTTGGTGGATAGGAAGGTTGACCGCCATAACCTTGTCCTTGCGTACTGCTTTGCCAGTGCTAGTTATTTCGACAAATCCCTAATTGTGATAGTCATTAACGACTGGTAAACGAAAACTACCCACGATAAGTATCTTGCGGTCTTCGGTTATCGACGGTATTGATTAGAGATCAATCAATGTTGCAGAAGCCAAGTTCCGACTGCCAATGTCTGCGATTGAGATGACCTCGATGGAAAATAGTAATCACTTTTATCTTGATCACATTTTTCGGGTCTTTCTTTTCTTATACTATAGACTACGCTTCGTGGTACAATGATTGACAGAGCTCATAATACTGTATCGCTTCAAGACGTCGATCACTCCAAACTCTGGATTTCTTATTCCGAGGACGCTAACATGTTTGGCCATTGACTTTTTGTTAGAAGGGACTGCATCGCAAGAAAAAGACAGTACATAGCAGTGACGATGGAAACACTTGACTCGGTAACGCTGATAACTCAAAAGGATCGAGCAGATGTCTCGGAGCCTGCTGAACGTCCCTGATAGAAACAAGCTCTGAATCAAAGTTTGCACGGGTATTATCTTATTCTCGGACATCAAGCGATATATATCGACAAGGTGGAGAATTCGAATTTCGAAGATAAGTTAAGTGTGACATCTGAGTACTCAAGAGTACAGGAGACCCTACCTGGCACTAACATGGAACTACCACCGAAAGAAACTCGACCGTCTCCGAGATAGTAATTAAGAGAATATCATGATATAACGAACTTGAAGCGCGCGAGGCGGGCTATTCTTCTACACTCCAAAGTTGACACTACTTCGGGTTCACTATCGCAAGGGTTGGCCACATACAACCAACTATAATGCTGCCAGAGTTACAACGGGCTATCTCCAACACGGCCGCGCTTGCTTATAGTGCATTCGGAGCTTTACCTCTACCTATTAGAGAAACTGAGCACCTCTCTTCTGGCGATCCAGCACACCTACTATTATCTCCTATATTAATTATTTCTATGGAGGGCTCACAAGCTTCGAGAAGTTATGATACAACATTGGATTTCTTTTACTTTCGACCTCCTTTTCCTGGCTTAGTTTATGAATCTGGGAATTCTTTCTCGATTCTCTTCGCCACATCATGTGCTGTTCTTCAAGTCCGTCTCGAAGTTCATCTTTCCATTAAATCGGTCATTTTGATCTACTATTTCAATGTAAATTTTCATATCACATTGGCGGGCGGCACGTGTACTGTGGATAAGTACATTTAGAGCAGATTATCGAATACCTCATGACTAGTCAGTGGAAAGAATGAATCTATCAAAGATGTGTGCAGATACTGCTAAGAGCATGAGATTTGTGAACATGCTGCCAACAAGTTCTGCCGCAGAATTCTTTGAACGACAGGAGAGAATCCGATCAGCCGAACTCAAGTATGCTCTGCCGTTCTGAACTCTGCATCTACTGCAACATCCCGAGGATAATAGATTTGGTATCAGATCGGTTCTCAAGCGTGGTTCTCGCCGGCACTGAGACATTGAAATGGAGACAGATCGATCAGACAGCTGAGGCTATGGATTATCCTCTGTTGGTGACTGTGTTATGGATGCTGATCCACTAGCTGGATTTGCGGAGACGCTCGGAATATTGACCCGCCATTTGGACACCAACGATGAAAGTCTCCGCAGTGAAGGGGTAAGACGGGTGAGTTTCCTCAGAAGCGCCAATACGTATGCAGCGAATGCTGTCGTTCGGCCTGCGCTCATACCGGAACGCTTCTCGAAGAGGAGATGGCAGAAAATAGCGAACCCTTGTACGAAAAGCACGAAAAGGCTCAGCAGTCGGCTCAGTCTTGCGGAGTCCCCGAGCAGCTCACAGAAGTCGGAATGCAAGACGTCGACGGTACCCCCGATTCCTTCACTATTGGAGAAGCCTCTCCCCAATATCAGCCCCAGCGTTATCCTGATCTCTCTCGATTAGAAATGCCATGACTTGAAGGCTTACCAGGGAGAGGATTCCAGACATGGCACCGAAACAAGGTCAAAGACGTGCGACGAGGGCCCAACTTCAGAAACTGGTTGCCCTTCCGTGACTGCGCTCATTTTCGAATTCGAGATTTTCCTCACGTCATTAGACCATGTGTTTGAAAGGCAACCCCGAAGGCTTTGTCGGCAAAGGCATTTTCATCGACTTCTCGCATGCGTCTCGAAACTTCTATAAGACACTCCAAGATCTCCTCAACAAGACTTCGTTGTGCACGATCCTCGCCCTCGCTCCCGCCCGCTCTCGTTAGGATGGACAATCTAGCCTCGCCTTCGTTTCTACCGTGGTGGCAGCTTGGACACACAATGGCATAGCCATACGGCTTAGTGAGGATTTCGGCGAGATCATCATTGATGGGAGATACACGCTGATGCCAGATTCACTAATCCCAACGGAGATCGACAAAGATTGTTCTCCGAAAGCACGTGGAATATATTGGTAGTGCATGCCTGTTTTTGGTGCTCTATCTCACGGCGGAGAATCGAAAAAAGAGAAATCCAAAGTTCGTTACGTCCAATGGCGCGATAAGAGCAGGAGTCACCAGGAGTAAAGAGCCCGTTACTGTGGAGGCTGTCCAAGGAAAGCACAATGCAGAAATTCTCAATGATAATATACAATTGACTGGCCAGAAGAGTAAAGAGCGAAGAAAGGGTAAGACTCAAACGATGGGCAAGACTCACACCAGATTTGGACCCACTCGCTGCAAGTCCGTTTTCTTAGGGAAGTAGCCCACTGAGGCAAGTTCTGGCTTTTTTCCTTCTCTAAAGATCATTCATAATCACCCCCCTGTTTTGCATGGTGTAACGACCTCCTTTGCCTTCCCATCAACCGGTAACTTCACGTCATCGCTCCCAGGCGGTATCAATCGAAGAAGCTTTGCAAACGTTGAATGCTATCGAGAAGCTACCAGCAGCTCAGGTCCCAGCCGCCCAGGTTCCAGCCGCCCATGTTCCAGCCGCCCAGCTCAGCTCCCAGCAGTCGTAGCTGGGATTCTCGAATACTTTCCCACGGTTGCCGCCAGGTATACCGAACCAATTCCGCCCGTCGGAATAAGTTGTATCTATCAGAGAAAATCGAAAAGGGAATCTTCGAGCATGGACACGCTGGAACCAACCACCCGTTTCACAAGACTCTATGAGGCTACAACCACCAACGCCTGTTCTTGCAAACCGAGACGACGACTTGAAATCTCACGCGGAAGGGGTCCTCGAAGATTCTCGGTTGCGGGCAAGCTCGTGCACGACAAGAGCCTTGATGACGAAGCGATGAACCTATGGGCACAAGAATAGGCGTTAATCACGATCGGGGCATGAGCATTGAGTCGACTTTGTGAAAATTTAGGTCTTTACGGCCGCCGACGGAGGATGACCTAGGTGATATGTACAGTGGTTTTGCCGATCAAGTACCCAAGCAATGGATAGACGCATTAGATAGCAATTCTTTTCAATAAGACGATGCTCTACAAGGCTCCGGACTCGATCATTGGCTCCTCGGTGTTATGCTATATTGTATGCTTTGAGTACTGGCTGTTTCTAGCAGATTGGAGATGGACGATGACGCCGACGGGAACTAGCAGACCGTTCTTTTCTTTCTCTCGTTCCTCCGAAGCCATTACGGCAGATATCATGATAGAATGAAAGCTTTGCTTTGACAATTTGCCCTTAGCTGTGGAACCCCTATCAGCTTTCTGCTCTGAAGGGCGGCGAAAATCTCACAAGTTCTGCAACAAGCACCATGTCAAAGTATCGGATGGATTGAGAGGGAGAGTCCTAGGAGTTGTCGAGGTGGTATTTTGTCATAGCTGCGTTATAAAGTAGCGCTACATCATGCACTGGCGAGGTGCCTGATGAAAGTGAACAGCCATGGTTTCGTACACTGTATTAAAGCTGTAATAACGGGTTGAGAAATCAGTGATGATGCGTTACGAAAGCGACAATGTTGGCAAACAGTATGCGCGACCAGTTTAGAAGTCCCCGAGAAAGAAATTAGAAGAAGGCCACTACAATGGTTGCCGATCAACTCGCACCCATTGGTACCAGCACATGGGATACTCGGTGTCTCGTTACCTGTGAGACATTGAACGTGACAAATATGATAGCTTCACGTTACGCAGCGCCGTACCCATCCGAGCCTAGAGTCCTCGACAGTAATGGCCTCTGATCGTCTCGCGGCTGTGCTCTCGCAGGACTCGGGCTCGGTACCCAGCCCCTCATCCACCCTCTTACTCTCCGCCACCGTCCTCTTCCTCGCTCATCCTTCACAGTCACGACCTTCTTCTCCTCGCCATAAATCCAGAATTGTGCTCCCACCGCTCCATCCAACCCCAGAACGCCCGCGGCTCCGAGCCAGAACGGCGCCGCCAGGCTGAGCCACTTATCGCGCTCACTACCTTCGGGGCCAACCCAGCCGTGGAGGCCATATGGCGGATAGGAGGACCAGGCGAGAGGGTTGGTGAGAAGGGATGTGCTGTAGAAGAGATTGCCGAAGAATGCGGCAATGAAGAGGGTAGGAGAGAGGCCGGCAGTGGAACGCCGACGAAAGTTCTTGTAGAGTTGGGGGAGGCGGGAGCCCAGGTATAAGATGGTCGAGACCCATGAGAGAATGCGCCCGATGGTTTCGGTGGTGTTGGAATTTGAGAGGGGGTTCGAGTGAGAGTGGGAAGTGCTGATAGTCAGGGGCGATGCATTCGCGAGTATAGCGCAGAGCATGGAAATTAAGAGAGCTGTCTTAGGAGATGGTCCCAGGGGCCCAGGTGACGTTCCAGGGCGGCTAATGGTTCGGCTTGAGGAGCTCGATGTAGATTTCTCTCTTGGGGAAAAGAGAGAATCTGGTATGCGCCATGGGATCGTTTTTGCAGCTTGAGGCTTTGCGTCAAGAGCAGCCTTTCCCTCTAATCCTGGGCTCTTGACTGGAGAACCCTGACCACTTGCGGGGGAAATTCCAATGATCACGTCTCTCGATCCACTGTTCCCACACCTTCTATTGCCCGTATCGCAGTCCTCTCTTCCGAGTTGTTGCCTTGGCCTGATATGCGAATACCAGATGTACTGGCATACCAAAGCCACATCCACGGTTACATAGTATGCCGCAACCACCACTTGCCACGTAGCTTGCCTGGTCAGCAACGCTCCTAATAGGTTGGTGGCATCGCCTAATAGCCATTCTGCCAGGAAGTATATAGACAGTCCCGATGCTGATTGGAGTGCGTAATTCTTGAAAATTTGCGGAAGCTGGGCGAAGAGCCAGGACACGATGCTAAGGATACCTAGGAGGGTCGAGAGAAATGATAGTGGAGTAGGTACACAGGTATCGAAGGTTTTGGAGAGGAGGAGAAAGAAGTTGCTGGTAGGTGTGCAGTGCTGAGGAAGGCTCGCTGTGAGCATAGTGCAATATCCGTGGGCGGCGGGATAGCCGTAGAAAAATCAAAGCATGCCAATGTGGTTCTGCCTCGTTTCCATATAAATGTTTCGCATGTCAGGTTTGCTCAAGACGAAACGTCAAAGGAAGCGGGTAGACGTGAGGCCGTTTATGGGAGCTGCTGAGACATGCTGGTATCGTCAGAGCTGAGATTGGCTATGTCTCTACCACTAGTTTCTCACTGCCTACAAGGTCATGAGCCTCGTCTCTTGTACTAGCAAAGAACAGTGATAGGGGTGTGGAAAGAGTAATCTTGAACGATCTCTGCTATACTACTGAAACAGACGTTGGGGGGAATAGGATATAATAAGTGTTTGTGGGGTACGAGAGCTATAGTCTGCGTGTGTCAATAAGAAGCCATGAACCCCGGAGTACAAGAACAGAGAACGACAATAGAAGAAGTTAAGGAGGAAGGAAGAGCGTATGATGGTAAGCAGAGTGAAGAGTCATGCTGGCACAAACTCCGGACGAACTCGGTCGGAGACAAGGGCTGCAGAGTCGGCTGGATTTGGTAAGGAACGGCCGTGTGATACTTTGCTAGATCTCCGACCACTTGTATGGTGGAGTCTTGCTAAGCGTCGAGATCATGCGCCAATCGTCAGGCAAGCAGCATCATGCGATCATTGAGGTGTGTGGTGAGGGCGTTGGATCAGGCGTTAACGAAGCCCATATCCGCTGATAAGGAATCGATAGCGATAAGAGAGCTCAGCTACCCTACTTCCGGGCTAGCTTGATCTAACGCCAAGAATGTGAACCCCGTACTCGTACTATTGGGGCCGGCTTTCAGCTGAAGAAACCACTTCTCAACCGAACTCATAACGAGACCGTACTTGAGTCGCTGTGTCATGGGATTTCGTATCTATGCTAAAGCCACCCTAGAGGAAGCTCTTCCTGACCGTCTCGCTCACACCCGATCCTGAATATCCTCTGTCGCCGTCTCTCGGTATCCAGAGTCTTCGCCATTGTATGGAGGCCTTGGAAAAGCTGTCAGCTCGCCGTCCTCCATCTATGACAAGGCCACTCGCCTACCTAGCGAGGTTCTTCGCCGTCACAATCGCTGCGCTGCCCGCTGCATATGCCCCCAGCAAAGTCCTCCAGTTTCCGCTCTGACCCACTGCAAGCGCAATCAGGTCATACACGAGGCAGCCGCCGAAGATCCAATCGCTCATTGCGCTCGCGCCAGCGAAGCCGAGTCCTGTCAGCACTTTGACCATCGTGTTAGGTTCGACGCCCTTGAAGAAGGCCGCGCTAGTGTTGTGCAGAAGATCGAGGACACCAATGCCGGCAAAGGTCTTGGATACAATGTGTGTGAGGATGGAGCTAGTGGAGTTGGTGTTCATCGGCTGGATCTTGGCCGTGATGTAGTAGAGTTGGGTCAGGGTGTTGATGGTGACGAAGATATTGGAGATGTCGAGACGACTATTGTTCCAGAAGAACATCCACACTTGACGGTGTCAGTATCCAACTGAAGCAAAGTGAGCGGCGCTACATACCTCCAATACACACGTTTCCGATAGCATAATAAGGAACGAAGTCCACTTCGTGGCCGTGTCAGTGCTCGCTTCCAGCATGATCCGGATCACCTCACTAATCTGGTCCAGCTCGGTGCGCTCCGCCGGCTTCTTGGGATCAAGCTTATATAGGCGATACAGCCAGGCCAGCTGGAACAGCTGCTGAGGGAAGAAGAAGCCACCGATGAAGTAGGGTTGAGGACTGAAGGCGGCTAGGTTCTGGTCGTGAATATACTGCATGTTCGGAGTTGAGAATAGGCCATATTGCTGCGCTGCGAAGTCAAAGATGAATGATGCCGGCGCCTGGCAGCACTGTCAGCATCTCTACGCACCATGTGGATGGTGCGCCAGAAAGATTGCAGATCAGAGCTCAAGGGTGGAAGGACTGGCTTACCAGGCATTTGGCGGTTGAGTATGAGAGGCCCATATTTTCTGGTTGCAAGCTCTAGAGATAAATTAAAGTATGTTGTCTTGATACACACGAAGTCACAAAGACGATACGGACTCGAAAGATATATGACTTCAAGCCCCCACGACCGCAGAAGCAGCGTGCAAAACCACGCGTCATACATCCGGCACAACCATGCAGCCGGCGCGGCCTACCCGGCAGATCTTCGGCTAGATCCGCAATGGCGTTATGTTCTTTTCAATCATGAGGTACCCCAACCTTCGAAACGCCAACATCCATGTAGATAAGACTCCCGTCTATGGGTGTTCCCGTACAAAAGCATCTGAAAATCTCAGCAACAAGCGACACAGTCCCTAACCTCTTGCCTTAGTGTTAGGTATGATCTTCCGCCGAGCAGGGCAATGCCGAGTACCCTCCCATCGTTTCATGTCGGATCGGCTGATTGATTCTTCAAGTCCTTGCAGGTGAAGCCATCTCATGTAATCAATTCTCACTCTCAGTCCAAAGTTGGTTCATGGTAGAGCTTGTATTCATTGACTATTACGATCTTATTCTTTCTCTTTTTGCAGGGGGTCCATTTCTCTACACTTCAAAGCGCAAGCCTTATGGTAATGGGCTCATCCTTCTTACCAAAAGGCTTCCAAAGTTTTGGAGTAACATGTCCCAATACTGGTAAAGGATGCGCCCATACTCCGTCCTTGCAGGCCACCTTCCTTACGCTCGGACCTCCAAGCTTCTCCCTACAAGGATCTGACTGCCGTCCTGGCGCTTCATGCGCCAGGAACGTTCAATCGCTGAGGCCCTTCCTCGTTCTATCTATAAATGCAATTGGCCTATCCCGAGAAGATGTCATTTCAGATTTTCCAGCCCTTAGTCTGTCCATTCTTGCACCTATACACAAGCTTGACCCAACGACCATGATCCCCTCGCAACTCTACCTTCTCACCCTCCTCCTTCACCCCCTCCTCCCAACGACCTCCGCTGCCACTCTCCCCTTCCCAATCGTCCAAACGCACAATCTCACCCTCCCTACCAACCTCACCGACCCCCACCCAACCTGCTTCGATCCCTCCCCCTCCGTCCTCCGCATCCACCCCGCCGACGCCATGAACCTCATTACCTCCCTCGTCGCCACCTTCAGCGCCTCCCCCGTGGCCTGGAACACGCCCGAGCACGCCGTGCCGCAGATCTGGACGCACGGCACCGTGATGCTGAGCTTCAACCGGCTCAAGGTCGACAGCTGGGACGTGTTCAGCGAGCTGCAGGTTGCGAAGGCGCTGGCGCAGGTGACGGTGGGGTGCGTGACGGCGCAGGAGGGGTGGCTGGGCGGGAAGATGGCGGTGGGGCCGAGGGGGCTCTTTATGGTTAGTGTGCTAGGGAGGGGGGCGGGTGCGGAGGGAAGGAATGATGCATAGAAGGCTATGAGTGAAGATGGGTGAAGTGAGATAGGGGAGTTGACCATGCTAATGAGCGAGATCGTTGTGCTCGCATGCGCTGGTCGAGCGGTTATACGATCTGCGGTGTCTTGGGCCCAACGCCTGGACCCAAGATCTTCACTCAACCCTTCTTCCTCTTGACTACCTCTGAGCTCCGAGCCTCGAGCGTAATACAGCAGATCTACCCGGGCCACAGCTTACAGTGAAGCTCCTCACTTCCTCACTCCACCCTTCTTTTGAGGCGTATCCCCCAAGCCAGAGCCCCGAGCTTGATGCGACATTCGAGCCGGCTTCCGCTGGAAGGTGTCCTGGCCGGATTATCTGCGTGGGCCTGCGCAGCCCTGATCGCAGCGGCTATCCTTGGCCCAGCGCCTCAACGCTCACAATCAGAGTCTTTCCTAGCATCAAGAGGAGACCCCTGACATGCAGCTCCAAATGAGGCTCCTCCAGAACCAAAGTCTCCCATGCTCTCAAATGGCACTCTCGAGCAAACACGTGCGATACACACGCATTACGATAGACCGAACGACGAACCAAACCCACATACGTAGCGGCATCCCATTCAAGAATAGGTCTTGCAGGATCAACAAACCAACAGAACAAATCCAGAGAAGACAGTGACTATATCTTCCCTTCTCGTCGCTCCTCGAAGTGCCTAACACCGCAGTATGAAACACGTAGACGACATCGCCATCGCCACCCCAGCCCAGCCAGTCAAACCCATCAAACCAAAACCCAGCCCATTCCATCCCCACATCCCAACTCGTGAATCTCTGTACTCATTCCCCCGCACAACTCA
>JAABUS010001659.1_pt1 | contig 47032 bp, 47 predicted proteins | sample 5560161 | NCBI WGS metagenome assembly JAABUS01 (sample SAMN10711885, study PRJNA513376) | rock metagenome | isolation source: Antarctica rocks | place: Antarctica: Victoria Land, Trio Nunatak nord | collected 2016-01-04 | reverse complement strand
GAACTCACCGAAGGAGCCCACGTGCTGCCCACCGTAGGTGGCCCCCACCGCGTCGCAGCAGTCCTCGATCAGGAACAGGTCGTGGTCCTCGCAGAATCTCGCGATCGTCGCCAGGTCGAAGGGGTTGCCGAGCGTGTGGGCGATCATCACCGCCCGGGTCCGGTCACTCAGCGCATCGTCGAGGTGGGTGACGTCGACGTTGTAGGTCGAGGAGGCGCCGCTTGCCGAGCTTCTCGGAGGTTAGCGCCGAGCAGGCCACCAGGTTGGCCGAGGACCCCGAGTTCACGAGGATGGCGTGGCGGGGGCCGAAGACCTTGGCGAAGCGCCGCTCGAAGGCGTGGGCGAAGCGCCCCGTCGTGAGCCAGAAGTCGAGCGAGGAGTCCGCGAGCCGCTCGACCTCGTCCGCGTCGAACACCCGTCCGGCCACGGGAACGGGCGACTCTCCAGGGACGAAGTGGCGCGCCGGGAACGCTTCGTCGTGATATTCCCGCGTCAGCTCGAGGATCTGGGCCCTGAGCTCGTCGGCACGGCTGGAGGGGTCGACTCCACGTTCAGGCACCATTGACACCGTACCGAAGTGCCCCCAGCCCTCGCGGATTGTTGGTTCGGAGCGTCGGAGCCCTTAGAACGTTCCCCTGTAATTGCGAACACGGCAGTACCCTCGGCCGGTGAATCTCCCACAGAAGGTGGCGATCAACACGATTCTCCTTCTGCTGAGCCGCCTAGTTGTCGCCGGCTCGGGTCTTGTGGGCGTGGCGGTCTCCACGCGTTACCTGGGCCCAGAGGACTTCGGCCAGCTGACCGTCGCGATCGTCTTCGTCTCGGTCTTCGGCTTCTTCACCGACGCCGGCCTCTACACGGTTGCCGTACGCGAGCTGGCCAAGCACCCGGAAGACGAGCGGCGTCTGCTGGCCAACGTCTTCTCGATGGGGTTGGTGATGACCGCAGCCACCGTAGTGGTGGCGCTGGCTTGCATGGCGGTCGTATATGGCGGAAGCAGTCGCGAACTCATACGTCTCGGGATAGTCATCCTCGGCGTTCAGATGCTTGCGTCCCCGTTGGGCGGGACCGCGTCCGCGTACCTCATCGCCCACCAGCGCGTTGGCCCCATCGCCCTTGCTGGCGGCCTGTCGGGAGTCATCTTCGTAGGCAGCCTGCTCGTGGTGATTGAGCTCGACCTCGGGTTTGCCGGGCTCGCCGCGTGCTTTGCGCTCTCAGGACTGATCTCGCTCCTCGTTCCGTTCGTCGTTGTACGGGGGCTCCGGTTGACCCTTACCCGCGATGCGGCTTTGTGGGGTCAGATGCTTCGATGGGCGGTTCCCCAAGCCGGAGTGCTCGTGCTGGGTGTCCTCTACTTTCGCGTGGACACCTTCCTGCTCTCATTTCTGAGCTCGGACGCCGAGGTCGGGCGCTACGCGGTCGCTTACCGCACCCTGGAGGTACTGGTGGTAATCCCCGCATACCTCATGGCCACGCTCTTCCCTGAAATCGCCCGGCAGCGTCCGAATTCCGCCCGGCTGAACGAACTGGTCCAGGCAGCCTTCTCCGCCGTGGTGCTCGCTGCCGTGCCCATAGTGATCACCTTTGTCGTCTTCGCCGCAGAGATGATCGCCGTGGCAGGGGGCCCCCGCTACTCGGATGCGGTGCCCGTGCTTCAGATCCTGGCGTCGGCTGTGGGGCTGCTGTTCGTCAATACCGTCTTCTTCCAGTCGCTTGTGGCACTGAATCGCCAGGGTCGACTCTTCGTGATGCTCCTGATCGTGCTGGCCGCAAACGTTGTGCTCAACCTCTTGCTCGTCCCTTCTCACGGGGCCGTGGGGGCCGCCATTGCGCTTGTGGTCACCGAGGGGGCGGCCCTGATTCTGGCGTTTGGGATCTTCACGGAGGTGGGAAGAGCGCCCAGGCTACGCCGTCCGCTGCGGCTGGTCGGAGCGACCGCGTTTACGTCCGGCGCCGTATTCGCGATACGCGAGCTGCTGCCGGTAGCTGCGGCCAGCCAGGGGATCGGCGACTCCTTCACATCGGCTCTCGAGCCCCTCGCCCTGCTGGCGGGGGGGGCGATCATGACTGTGAGCTTGTGGGCAGGGGCGCTAGCACTGTTTGGCGCGGTCCCGGCCGAAGTCCGGGCGGCCCTCATAGCTCTTCGCCGGAGCGCGAGCGCCGATCCTATCGCCGTCGCGCCGGGGGTCGAATGATCCCGAGCTGCGCTGCCCAAGGACTTCTTGATCGTGGCAGCAGGCTTCCTTCGAGTAGTTCCGGCCGACGTCCGTGAGCCTACTGGCTGTACCTCTGGCGGGCACCGGCCCACCGCTCCTTGCCCGCGCGCGCGAACGGCCGCAGTGCGCGCATGAGCCAGCCGGGCGCGAGCAGGGCTGGTGATGTCGCCCAGAACTCCGGCAGCCACCAGAAGTACCGCGGCAGCGTGCGCAGGAACCTGAGGTCGCCGCTCGGCCCGAAACCGCTGGAGAGCTTCATATTGAGCAGCACGCCGAGGCTGAATTGCCGCCACCAAACCTTGCGCATGAGCGCCCTGTATACGGTGGACCGCCGACCGAAGAGATACTCCCACACGTCTGCGCGTCCTTTGAGGAGCGTGACCTCATAGCCCGCGACGTCGAAGGTCCACCGATCGTCGAACATGGCTGAGGCACCGATGCGCTGCTCGACCAGCTCGCGCGGGTACCAGACCCATATCGGGCGGCGCCGGATCATGAGGGTGATGAGCACGAGATGGGGATAGTGACCCCCCCGCGCGAGCCCCTCCTCGCCGGCGTCCCTTACTGCTTCGAGCCATACCTGGCGGTCGAGGACCTGGGTGGATATGAAGTCGTGCAGTTGGCCGAGCTCCGCCAGGACGCACTCTACGCCGTGGAGCTCGCGCTCGCGTCCAGGCTCGGCGGGCAAGAGCTCGGGCCTGTCGTGGTGGACGACCGATGGGTAACGGCGGTCGACGAGGCTGCGGTTGAGCGTGGCGCCGGCGGCCGCGGGGTGCCGCTGGACGAGGGCGACCACCTCCTCGACCGCGCCCGGAGCGACGATGTCATCCGAGCCGAGAAACCAGCACCACTGCGCCTCAGCCATCTCGATGACAGACAGCATGTTGGCCGTGACGCCCCGGTCAAGATCGTGGCGACGGTAGCGGACTCGGTCCCTCCCGACGCGCTCGGCGAAGTCGGCCACCACCTGGGCAGTTTCGTCAGTGGAGGCGTTGTCAGATACGCAAACCTCGACCCGCTCGTCGCCCGAAACCCCAGCGGCGAGAGAATCCAGCGCTCGAGCCAGGAGGGCCGCTCGGCCATGGTGCGTTGGGATGCAGATGGCGAGGAGCATGCGCGGGAAGTATGCCCGAGCTACGCTCAGCTCGTGAACGCTTTCCAGCTGGGCGCCGCGTCGCCTGCGGTTTAGATGAGAGCACGGGCGGGCGGTGCGCCCCGGGTCACCGCGGCCATCCTCGCCTTCAACCGCCGCGACGCTCTGCGGACTACGCTGACCAAGCTCGGCTCCCGGCTCGACTGGCCGGCCGACCAGCTCGAGGTCGTCGTGGTCGACAACGCTTCGACCGACGGGACGGAGGCCATGGTCGGAGCCGAGTTCCCAGACGTCAGGCTCATTCGCAACGAGCGCAACACGGGTATCGCCGGCTGGAACCGCGCGTTCGAGGTCGGCACCGGCGACTGGTTCCTCGTGCTCGATGACGACTGCTACATCGAGGGGGACGCCCTTCGCCGGGCGGTGGAGGCTGCGCAAGCAGACGAGGCCGACCTCGTCTCCTTTCGGGTCGTTTCCTCGGAGGCCGGGACGTTCAACGAGTTCTACGACACCGGCCTGCTGGCGTTTTGGGGGTGTTCGGCCCTGATCAGCAGGCGTGCTGTCCGCGAGCTGGAGGGTTTTGACCCGGGGATCTTCATCTGGGGCCACGAGGCAGAGTTCGTCGCTCGTCTGCTGGATCGGGGGATGCGGCGGCTCCATCTGCCCGAGGTCACATCCGTTCACATGAAGCCGCTCGGGCACTTCAAGCTGGCACAGCACAAACGCAACCTCGAGTCCTTCGGGTACATCGCCGGCAAACTGCTCGCGAGGCGCGACCTGGCGCCGGTGGTCGCGAACCTCGTCCTCCGAGTCATTACCGAGTCCGGCCGACGGCCACGAATCCTCACCTGCTTTCCCGCACTGCTACGCGGTGTGCGCGACGGGTACAGGAATCGAGCCCCGGTGCGAGCGGAGGTCTCCGCGCTCTACCGGCACAATTTCGTCGAGTTCGGCTCGCCACTGACCTTCGTGCGCGGGCCCCTCCTGCGCTGGCGTCAGCGCGGGAAACCGGCCCTTGCGGAGCGCGATGCCGCCGAGCGCCGCGATCGGTACTGGCGCGAGCGCGCGGTCTACTACCCGCAGGGCAAGGGCACGCTGAGTGTGTAACGGCGGAAGCTACCCGGCCGATACCGCGAGCCGTCCCGATGCCACGAGCTTCTCGAAGGTCGCTAATGCCTGGGCGGTCACCTGGTCCATGTTCAGGTACTGGTAGCGGGCCAGACGACCGACGAAGGTCACGCCGGGCTCGGCGTCGGCCAGGGCCTCGTAACGGTGGTAGAGCGCTCGGGTCTCGGCGTTGGGGACCGGGTAGTAAGGGTCGCCCTCGGAGCGTGGGTACTCGTACGCGATGGTGGTCGCCGTGTGGTCCTGCCCGGTGATCCAGCGGTACTCCGTGGTACGGGTGTGGGGGACGTCCTCGGAGGGCTGATTGATGCTCGCCGCCGGTTGCACGAGGGTGCCGTCGGGTGTCGGCACTGTCCGGTGCTCGAACTCGAGGCTGCGGTAGGGCAGCGCGCCGAAGCGGTTGCCGAAATAGGCATCGACGGGGCCGGTGTAGACGAGGTGGTCGTACTCGACCTCATCTCGCACGTCGTCGAACTCGGTGGCGGTGCGCACGTTGATGTTGGGGTGGTCGAGCATCCGGTCGAAGACCGCCGTATAACCCGCGAGCGGGATGTTCTGGAACCAGTCGCCGAAATAGCGGTCGTCGGTGTTCAAGCGGATCGGGATGCGCGCGCACACCGAGGCATGCAGCTCCGAGGGATCGCGCTGCCACTGCTTGCGCGTGTAGCCGCGAAAGAACTTCTCGTAGAGGTCGCGCCCCACCTTGGCCACCACCGTGTCCTCTGAGTTCTCGATGCGCTCCCGCGGCTCCGCGCGCTCGGCCAGGAACCCCTCCATCGCCGCCTCGTCCCCCAGCGACAGCCCGTAGAGCCGGTTCACCGTGTCGCGGTTGATCGGCATCGGCAGCAACTGGCCCTCCACCTCCGCCAGAACTCGGTGCTCGTAAGGGCGCCATTCGGTGAACCGAGACAGGTACTCGACCACCTTCTCGGACTGCGTGTGGAAGATGTGCGGCCCGTAGCGGTGGCAGATCACCCCGTGCTCGTCCACGTAGTCGTAGGCGTTGCCGGCGATGTGGTCGCGGCGGTCGATCACCAGCACGCGCTGGCCGCACTCGGTCGCCAGGCGCTCGGCCATGATCGACCCGGCGAAGCCGGCGCCCACGACGAGGGTGTTGTAGCTGTCGGAGGAGGTGGAGGTCATGCCTTAGCCGCCGCGCAGTCCGAGCGGAGCTGCGTCGAGCCGAGGGGCGCAAGGGGCGGTCGCCGAGGATAGCGCTGAGCCCTATCATCGCCCAGCGTCTGCCCGGCCGAAAGAGCTCCCTTGCCTGCCGCCGACTCCACACCCGCCCCCGCATCCGCGTCTGGCCCTGGCGCGACGCCGAATCTCGTGGTAGCGGTGGTGGTGACCCGCAACCGCCGGGATCTGCTCGAGGAGTGCCTGAAGGCGGTCCTGGCCCAGACCCATCCCCCCGAACGTGTCGTGGTGGTTGACAACGTGAGCAGCGACGGCACTCCCGACATGGTCCGCGAGCGCTTTCCCGAAGCGGATCTCGAGCAGCTTGAGCGCAACGACGGCGCGGCGGGGGGCTTTCACGAGGGAATCCGCGCGGGGATGGAACGAGGCGGGGAGTGGCTGTGGCTCATGGACGACGACACGATTCCCGCCCCCGACGCGCTCGAGCAGCTCCTGCGCCCGCTGGACGACCTGGGCGGCGTGCCCCTTCCCTGCCTGCTTGCCTCCAAGGTGGTATGGACCGACGGCACGCTGCATCCCAAGAACCTGCCCTGGGCCCGTCTCGACGAGGGCTCGATCGAGGCGTTCGTGCGAGCTGCCGACCGGCGCCTGATCCTGCTTCGCGTGGCCTCTTGGGTGTCGATACTGGTCTCGCGCCAGGCGGTCGAGGAGCACGGGCTCCCGCTCAAGCACTACTTCATCTGGGGTGAGGACGGCGAGTGGACCGCCCGCCTGCTCAAGCACGGGACGGGATACATGGTGCCTGCGAGCGTGGTGCACCACAAGACGCCCCAGAAGGTGTCGGTGCACCGTGAGGGGTCGGACCAGTACTACTTCGAGGTCCGCAACAAGCTCTTCCAGCTGCGCGGGGACTCCTGGTTTCCCAAGGAGAAGGTCCACCTGACCCTGTCGATGGTCATGGGTGCCGGCCAGTACCTCGTGCGCGAACGCTTCGCGCCGCGTGCGCTAACCCTGCTGCTCCGGGCCGTCCGCGACGGGCTCAGGCGACCGGCCACCTGATGGCCCTCGTGGATCCCCGCCGCGTGGAGCGCGCGCTGGCCGGGCTCGTCCGCAGGCGCAACCTCACCGGATCGTCGTACTTCGTCGACCGCTCCACGGCGTCGCACTCCGTGGTGGTCATCCTGGCCGGTTACAAGGCCTATCTATGGGACATGACCCTGGCCCGGCTCGAGCGCTTCGTCGCACCGGACGTGGACGTGTGCCTGGTCTCGCCCGCCCTGCGCTCGGAGCCGCTGGAGGCCCTGGCCGAGCGCTGCGGCTGGTCCTACCTCTCGACCCGGGCAAACTACGTGTCGTTGGCGCAGAACTTGGCCATAGCCCGGCACCCGTCCGCAAGGTGGGTCTACAAGCTCGACGAGGACATCGTGATCGGCGAGGGGTTCTTCGAGCGCCTGCGGGCGGCCTACGAGCGGGTGGCGGCAGAAGGTCGATACCACCCCGGCTTCTGCGCCCCCGTGCTCAACGTGAACGGCTTCTCCTACCTGCGGTTCCTGCAGACGATGGGCCTCGAGGAGGCCTATCGCGAGCGTTTCGGCCCGCTGCGGCTGTCCACGGGGGAGATCCCCGCGACCAACGACGGAGAGGCGGCGCTGTGGCTCTGGCGTCAGAGCCTGCCCTTCGACGAGGTGGCCGCCCGCTTCGCCGCCCAGCCGCCCGGCTACTCGACCGTGCCCCACCGCTTCTCGATCGGGGCGATCCTCTTCGAGCGCGAGTTCTGGGACTCCTTCGGCGGCCTGCTGGTGCGGCCGCCCGAGGGAGCGCTCGGGGTTGACGAGACCTCGATCTGCCGCAAGTGCCTCGACATGTCGCGGGCGATGGTGGTCGCGCATGACGTGTTCGCCGGCCACTTCTCCTTCGGCGCGCAGGAGGCGTTCATGCGCGAGCACGTGCAGGAGCTGCGCCCTCGGGTGGCTTTGGCTCCTGCCGCGGCGCCGGCCGCCTCCTGAGGGCGGAGGCGTGCTAGAGCTCGAGGCTGGCCGCGCCCGGCGGGTAGTAGCGCTCATGCTCGCTCCAGAAGCTCCGCCGCCGCCGGTTGAGATCGGCGCCGGCCGCGGCGTGGTCGCCGCGTTGGCGCCAGATCTCCAGCGGCCCGCGGGCGAACTGGAGCGGATTTACGAACTCGATGAAGTTCTCCCGGTAGGCGGCCGATACCTGCGGTCGCACCGGCTGGCGGTGGCGCAGCCCGGCCCACAGCCCCTGGGCCACATCCGGCAGCGCGCGCGCGGCGGCCGGGCGCCGTATCGCGATGAGCAGGCCGCGGAGTAAGAGGTTGGCGGCTGCGCGCAGCGCGTGGCGGCGACGCAGCAGCCGGCCGGCGATGTAGGCGAAGTTGCGGGTGTTCAAGCGCATCGAGTAGACGCTGCCGGGCCCCTGGTGGGGCGCCTTGAGGTGCACCGCGGTGACCTCCGGGAGGTAGAGGTGGCGCAGCCCGCGGTCGAGCACGCGGGCCACGAACTCCGCCTCGTGGGCCCAGATGAAGATGTTGGGATCGAAGCCGCCGGTCAGCCCCACGGCGCGGCGGCTGACCAGCGCCGCGCAGCCCCAGAACGCCAGCAGGCCGCAGTGGTAGTCCTCGTTGAAGTAGAACGACTGGTCCACGTCGCTGCGCACGCTGAACGAGACCAGGTCGGCACGAGCCTCCCGGGCCGCCAGCACCGCCCGCTTCAGCGCATCGCCGCGCACGTAGCAGTCGTCGTCGAGCACGAGGAACAGCTCACCGTGTCCGCGCGCGAAGCCGGCGTTCCAGCCCGCCACCCCCACGTTGTCCGGGTTGACCACCAGTTCGACGGAGGGGAAGCGCTCGCGCACCATTGCCGCCGTTCCGTCGGACGAGGCGTTGTCCACCACGACGACCTCGAGCCGGTCGGCCGGATAGTCGAGATCGCCGAGTACGGTCTCCAGCGTGCGGCCCAGCTCCTCACGCCGGTTGAACGCCAGGACGTTGACGGTCACGAGGGGCCAGCCCTCGGCCGGGGCGGTGGGTTCGGGCAATGCCATGTCCGCTGGCCAGGCTAGCGCGCGGTGACCGCCTCACCGGCTGTATGTGCCGTGGTACTAACGGGCCCCCGCGCCGAGCCGCTCTCGGCCTCCCTGACCGCGCTGGCCGGCCAGCGGCGACCACCTCGGGACACGGTCGTCGTACACGTGGGAGACGCGACGCCGGCTGCCGCCGCCCGCACGGCTGGTCGTTCGTTGGACGTCGGTCCCGCGGCGGGTACCGCGGCCGCGTGTAGCGACGGGGTCGAGGCGGCGTGTGCGACCGGAGCCGAGTGGGTCTGGCTCCTCGACGGCCTCGCCGTGCCCGCCTCGGACGCGCTGGAGGCGCTGCTGGAGGGTGTCGCCCGGGCGGGCGGGGATCGGGGCTGCGCGCTCGCAGCCAGCCGGATCGTGTGCGAGGACGGCACTACGCACCCGCACGCGCTGCCCTGGCCGGTGCTACTCGACAAGGAGGCGGTTCTCACCGCCGCCCGCCACCGGCTGGTGGCCGTGCGCGCCGCCCGCCACGGCTCCCTGCTAGTGCGCCGCTCCGCGATCGAGGCCCAGGGGCTCCCGCGGTCGCACTACCGGGCGAGGGGAGACGACCTCGAGTGGGCCTCGCGCCTGCTGCGGTCGGGCCCGGGGTTCCTGGTGCCCGGCAGCGTCGCGGTTCGCCGCCGCGGCGAGGCCGACCGGCCCGGGGACGGTGCGGCGGGCGCCTGGCGCGGCCGGCGAAACGCCCTCGCCCTGCTTGCCGGTGGCCCGTTCTCGATGCAAGAGCGCCTGTGGTTCGGCTACGGACTGGCGCGGCGGGGCGGCAGCGGCCCGAGGCCGTCGCGCAATCCGCGGGCCACCACCTGAAGGGCGAACCGACGACCGTCGGCGGCCTGGAGATAGGTGACCGTCGTGGCGATAAGCAGATAGAGCAGCGTCGCCTTCTCCACCCCGTTCCACGCCGACCCGCGCAGCATAAAGAGCGTGTTGCGTACGTGGAAGTAGAACCGCCCCTCCGAGGAGGACACCGCGGTGTGCGCCTCCGTGGTCCGGTGCTCCACCACGCTTTCGGGGACCACGTATCCGACCTCGTGGCGCAGTATGCGCGCGGTGAACTCGAGGTCGTCGCTCCAGATGAAGAAGTGCCGCGGGGGCAGCCCGTGGCGATCGACGGCCGCCCGCCGGACCAGCAGCGAGACGAACGTGGTCACCCGCAGTGGCACCAGTCCGCGCGCTCCGCTCTCGACCAGGCGGGCCACGTCGCTGCGCTCGAACCCGGGCGTGTTCATCGGGTGCAGCCGCCCGTCGCGCCACACCACGCACGAGGCCAGCAGCATGGGGGCCGGGGGCAGGTCGGCGAGCGCGGCGGGGGCGGCCAGCAGCGCGGCCAGGGCGTCGGAACGCGGAATGGTGTCGTCGTCCATCAGCCAGAACCACTCTCCCTGGCCCGCCTGGGCGGCCTCGAGCCCGGCATGGAAGCCGCCGGAGCTTCCGCGGTTGTAGGGCAGAGGGATCAGCTCGGCTGCGGGGAACTCCGCGCGCACGGCGTCGGCCGTGCCGTCGGTCGAGGCGTTGTCGATCACCAGCACACGGTCGGGCCGGCGGGTCTGGGCCTCGAGCGCCGAGAGGCACTCGCGCAGGAGGGCCAGGCGGTTATGGGTCACCACTACCGCGCAGACCGTCTCGGGCACGGAACGAGCGTAACGGCGGGTCGTGGGATGCCGCGTCCAGGCGAGCTACCGTAGCCGCTGTGATCTCGGTCGTGATCCCGGTAAAGGACGGCGGCGAGGACCTGCGCCGCTGCCTTGCGGGCATCCGTGCCCAGCGGCTGGAGGACGAAGTCGAGATCGTGGTGGTCGACTCGGGCTCCTGCGACGGCAGCGTCGAGCTGGCGCGTTCGGCGGGCGCCCGCGTGCACGAGATTGCGCCCGCGCGGTTCAACCACGGCGCCACCCGCAATCTCGCCGCAGAGCTGGCCCGCGGCGAGGTGCTCGTGTTCACCAGCCAGGATGCATACGCCCCCTCCGAGCGCTGGCTGGCCGCCCTCACCGCTCCCCTGGCGCAGGACGGATCGCTGGCGGGCACCTACGGCCGCCAGATCGCCCACGTCGAGGCCACGCCACCCGAGCGCTTCTTCATGGACTTCCTCTACGGCGACCGCACCCGAACCCAGCGTGCCGCGGGCGTGCACGAGCTGTCGATGCAGACCACGCTCTTCTCCAACGTGAACTCGGCCATCAGGGCGGATGTGTTCGCGCGCTTTCCCTTCGTCGACGACATCATCATGAGCGAGGATCAGGAGTGGTCGCGCCGCGTGCTGCTGGCCGGCTACGCGCTGCGCTATGTGCCCGAGGCCGCCGTGCACCACTCGCACCCCTACACGCTGCGCCAGGCCTTCCGCCGCTTCTTCGACTCCGGGGTCTCGTCCGATCGCGCCTACATGGCCGGCGCCGGCCCCTCGTCGGTAGTTCTGCGCCAGCAAGCACTGCGCTACGTCAGAGAGGAGCTCGCCTGGCTGTGGCAGAGCGGCAGGCGGCGCTGGATTCCGTACTCCGCCGCCTACGAGGCGGCGAAGTTCGCCGGGCTGCAGCTCGGCATCCGGCATGGGCGCCTGCCGCACGCCGTCAAGGTCCGCTTCTCCGCGCTGCCGGGCTACTGGGCCTCGCACGGCAGCCACTAACGTCTCGCGCGATGGCGACCGTCTGCGCCTTCGTGCTCACCCGCGATCGTAAGCAGCTGCTCGTGGAGTGCCTGCGAGCGCTCGTGGCTCAGACCCACCCGGTCGACTTGGTGATCGTCTACGACAATGCTTCGACGGACGGCACCCAGGAGCTGCTGAGGACCACGGGTCTGCTCGACGAGCCCCGCATCGCCTACTACCGCGGCGAGCAGAACACGGGTGGGGCAGGCGGCTACGCGGCGGGCGTGAGGCTCGGCGTTGAGGCCGGGCGCGACTGGCTGTGGCTCATGGATGACGACGCTGAGCCCAAGCCCGACGCCCTCGAGCGCCTGATTGGCGCCCCGCCAGCCGGGACAGCCGAGACCGTTGCGCTGTGCTCGGAGGTCATGCACCCCGACGGCTCGATCGACCCCCTTCACCGCTGCCGGATGGCGCGCTTCATCGTCCCCCTGCCCGACGAGGCCCACCGGATCGGTACCTACGCGCAGGTGGGCTGCGCGTCGTTCGTCGGGCTGCTGGTCCGCACCGCGGTCGCAGGGGAGGTGGGCCTGCCGCGCGCCGAGTTCTTCATCGGCTACGACGATGCCGAGTGGTCACTGCGCCTGCGTCGCCACGGAGAGATCCGGCTCGTGCCCGAGAGCGTGCTCATCCACAAGATCCCCGTCGGCGGTGGCAGCGCGACGGCGCGCAGCCGTTTCTGGAACAGGGCCCTCGGCCAGCACTATGCCTCCTCGTCATGGGAGGGGTTCTGGAAGGACCTCTACCGGGTGCGCAACTTCATCTGGATCAAGCACCGTTACGGGCGCGTCGGCCCGCTGGCGTTCGCCGGGCTGACGGGCGCCTACCTGGTCAAGTCGCTCATGTACGACCCGCGGCCGCTGCGGCGGCTGCCCTGGCTGGTGCGCTTTGCGCTCAAGGGCCGACGGGGAGACTTCTCCGATCGCGATCCGCAGGAGTGGATGATCCGGAGCCTCCAGTAGAGTGTTCACGCTTAGAGCGCTACTCCTTCTGCTCTCGCGTTCTAGACCAGGTGTAGGGAGGCGTTCTTCCCGTCCCTCATGAGCACGATCGAGCGCAAAGAGCCCGCCGCCGGGACGCCCCGTTCACGCGGGGCGCCGCGCGTGTCGGTGGTGATCCCCTGCCTCGACGAGGCGGACAACATCGCGGAATGCGTGCGTCGCGCCCGGCGGGCCCTCGACCAGAACGCGATCAGCGGCGAGATCGTCGTTGCCGACAACGGGTCGACCGACGGCAGCGCCGAGCTGGCGCAGCGTGAGGGCGCCCGGGTGGTGCATGAGCCGCGGCGGGGTTATGGCAGCGCCTACCTGGCCGGGTTCGCGGCTGCCCGCGGCGACTACATCGTGATGCTCGATGCCGATCTCACCTACGACTTCGGGGACATTCCGCGCTTCGTCGAGTATCTCGACGAGGGCGCGCAGCTGGTGATGGGCGATCGCATGGACAACATCCAGCCCGGAGCGATGCCGTGGCTGCACCGGTACGTCGGCAATCCCGTGCTTACCGGCGTGCTCAACCTGTTCTTCCGCACGGGCGTCAAGGACGCCCATTGCGGCATGCGCGCGGTCCGCCGAGATGCACTCTCATGCCTCGACCTCAGGACGACCGGCATGGAGTTCGCTTCGGAGATGGTGATCCGGGCCGCGAAGGAGGATCTCGACATCCGCGAGCTGCCGATCGAGTATCACCCCCGCGGGGGCCAGAGCAAGCTGGCGAGCTTTCGCGACGGGTGGCGCCACCTGCGCTTCCTACTGGTCCACAGCCCCACCCACCTGTTCGTGTTGCCGGGGGTCGTCATGGCGGTCCTGGGAGCGCTCGTCACGGCCACGGTGCTCACGAGGCTCGAGATCTTCGGCCGCGAGTGGGAGCTGCACTCCCTGATCGCGGGCGCGCTTCTGATGATCGTAGGGACCCAGGTGGCTGCGCTGGGCCTATGTGCCCACGCCTACGGCACCTACTTCATGGGGGAGAAGGATCCGTGGTTCGATCGGATGCGCGCGCGTTTCAGGCTCGAACACGGCCTGCTGCTCGGCGGAGCCATCGGAGGAACCGGCCTGTTGATCGCCGGCGCAATCGCCGCGATATGGATCGATCGGGGGTTCGGGGGGCTCTCCTCCGAGCGCATTGCCGTGGTTGCGGCGGCGCTCATCACCATCGGGACCCAGATCTTCTTCACGTCGTTCCTCCTTTCGATACTCGGGCTTCGCCGGCGCGTCTGATCGCTGTGTGGGCGGGCGCCGCCACCGCAGCGGCCCTCGTGGTCGCGCTTCTGGTGATCGTGCTCTCGTCGAGCGAACGCCGACTGGCCGACACGAACGCCCGCGTGGTGGATAGTGGGGTACAGCTGCGGCTCCTTGTGGGCAAGCGCCGCTGCCAGCGCCAGGACGTGCCTGCCGACGCCGCCGCGGTGAGGGTGTTCGCGCATCCCTTCGTCTTCAGGAGCGGTCCGCTGGAGGTGACGGTCGCCAAGAATGGGCGATCCCTGACCCGGGGCCGGGCGCCAGCGCCCTCGCCTGACGGTCCGGTGGTAGTAGGCCTCGAGCCCGCGCTCGGCGCCGAGGTCCTCGACGCGCGCGTCTGCATAGCCAACCGGGGCTCGACTCCGGTCGAGCTCGACGGAAACGTCACCCCGCCCGGCGGTAGCTCTCTCGCCCGGCTCTTCGTCGGTCAGCCGCTTGCTCCCGACGACGTTCGCGTCGACGTGCTCCGCTCCGGGAGCGAGCCGTGGTGGAGCCTCGCCCCGGTCCTCGCGCAGCGTCTGGCCCTTCGGAAGGCGTCGTTCTTCGGGGCTTGGACGATGTGGGCGGTGTTCGCACTGGTGGGGCTGACCTGGGTGGCCGGGCTGCTCCTTCTCCGGCGCGAGCTGGGTGGACGGTGAGCCAAGCGCGCTCGCATCTGGCCCGGATGCCACGAGCGGCCCTGGTGTGTGCCCTCATCGCGGTGGCCAACGGCGTCTGCTGGGCAGCGGTGACGCCGACGTTCTGGGTGCCAGACGAAGTGAGCCATGTCGGGTACGCCCAGCACATTGGGGAGACCGGCAGGCTGCCCGCGGACCCCGGCGGCGGAGCCCCCGAGGTTCCGGGCCCCTCAGATGAGCAGAACTTCCTGAGCCAGAGCCTGCCCTTCTCCGTCGAGGGCCGTCCGTCGTGGAGCCCCGCGAGGGACAGGCAGTTCAAGAGGGATCTCGAGGAGGGGGCATTCGACCGCTCGCGGTTGGGAGAGGCGCTTGCGGCGGGCGTGCATCCGCCTCTGTACTACCTCGCCGAGGCGGTTCCGTACCGCGTGGCCCGGGACAGGACCCTCCTCGACCGCGTGATGGCCATGCGGCTGCTCTCCTGCCTCTTCGCGGGCATCACGGTCTTCTTCACCTTCCTGTTCCTGCGTGAGCTGCTACCGCGCTCGCCGTGGGCGTGGGCCGTCGGCGGACTGGTCACGGCCTTCCAGCCGATGCTCGGCTTCCTCGCGGGTGGTGTGAACAACGACAATCTCGCCTTCGCAGCCTCGGCCGTCCTGTTCTACGGCATCGCCCGCGCCTTTCATCGCGGGCTCAGACCAGGGGAGGGCGCGATCATCGGGGGCGCCGTGGCTGCCGGGGCGCTCACCAAGGCGAGCACGATCGGTCTTCTGCCTGGCGTGGCGTTCGCCTTGGCTGCACTTTTGTGGCGTGCGCCACCGGCCGCGCGGCGCCGGGCAGTGCTGGCCGCCGGGGTGGCCGTCGTCGCGGCGGGCCTTCCGTGGCTGACGTGGCTCGCCTACTCACGCCTGGCCCTGGGAGCCGGCCCGGCCCCGGCTGGCGGGCTGGCTTCGAGCTCGGTCAACAGCGGCCTCGACGGCTTGCGCGAGCAGGTCAACTACGTGTGGCAGGCGTTTCTCCCGCGCCTACCGTTCATGGTCGACCAGTTCCCGTATTACCCGCTCTGGGAGGTCTACTTCAAGGGCCTCGTCGGCCGCTTCGGCTGGTTCGAGTACGGATTCGCCGATGCGTGGTATCGGGTCGCCGCCGTAATCTCCGTCGCGCTCGCCGGGCTGGCCGGACTGGCAGCGGCACGCGCGCGCCGGTCGCTGAAGGGCCGCTGGACCGAGATCGTGACTTACGCGCTCATGGCCGGCAGCCTCGCGCTCGCGATCGAAACGGTGGCCTACCGCTACCACGAGGAGGTCAACCAGTCCGCCTTCTTCGAGCAGGCCCGCTACCTGTTCCCGCTGCTGCCCCTCTACGGCGCCCTGGTCGCGCTGGCGGTGAAGGGAGCCGGGCGTCGCTGGGGCCCGGCCCTGGGCGCTTTCCTGGTCGTGCTGGCGATGGGGCACTCGCTCTTCTCGCAGCTGATCACCATCTCCCGCTTCTACGCCTGAAGCCGGGATGCGCCCGGCGTCATCACCGCGCGTGCACCTCTTCGCGCAGCCACCCGTGATCGGTGATGCCCGGACGCCCGCCGCGGCTCTCGGCGGGGATCTGCGCACGGGCACCGAGGACTGGGTGATGGTGGTCGCCCCGGGACAGCGGCTCTGCGCGGGTTCGCTCGAGCGGCTGGGCCAGGCCGTGACGCTGGCGCCACACGCTCGGGTGATCACGGCCGACGACGAGCGGCGGCCGCGGGTCGGCGCCCGCGCGCGGCCGCGTCTGCGTCCGGGCCCCTCGCCCGATCGCTGGCTGGCCGCCGATCCGGACTTCGGTCTGATGGCCGTGGCCCGCGAGCCGGCCCTGGAGGCCCTTGACGAGGGCGCCTCCCCGTACGAGCTCTTCCTGCGCCTGAGCGGTCCCGCTGCCGCAGGCCACGCTCACGTGCCCGAGGTGCTGTCCCGGGGACGGGGCGCGGGCGGCGGGCCTGAGGCCGCGCGCGCCGTGGCCACAGTGCTGTCGGAGTGGGAGCCCGGCGCACGGGTGGAGACCGTGGACACGGGGCTTCGCGTGCGCCGCCCGCCCGTAGGCGAACCTGCCGTGGAGGCCGTGGTGGGCTTCCGCGACCGCGCCGACCTGCTCGAGCGCTGCGCTGCCTCGCTGCTCGAGCGCTCGAGCTACGAGCGGCTGGGCCTGCGCCTGGTCGACAATGCCAGCACCGACTCGGAAGTGCCGCCGCTGCTCGAGCGCCTGGGCCGCGAGAAGCTCGTCACGGTCGACCGCGACCCCCGCCCGTTCAACTTCTCCGCGCTCAACAACGCGGCGGCGGCGCGCTCGAACGCCGACGTGCTCGTCTTCCTCAACAACGACACCGAGGTGATATCCCCCGGCTGGATCGAGGAGCTGCTCGAGGAGGCCCTTCGGCCCGAGATCGGCGCCGTGGCGCCGATGCTTCTCTACCCCGACGGTCGCGTGCAGCATGCAGGCGTGGCCATCGGCATCCACGGATGGGCGGGCCATCCCTTCGCGGGCCTGAAGCCCGATGAGCGGACGGCGTTCGGCGCGGCGTCCGACGGCACCCGCAACTGGATGGCGGTAACCGCCGCCTGCATGATGGTCGAGAAGCGCAAGTTCGACGAGGTGGGGGGCTTCGACGAGGGCTTCGCGGTCGCCGGGGGCGACGTCGATCTGTGCCTTCGCCTCACCGCCGCGGGATACCGCTCGCTCTGCGTCTCCCACGTGCGCCTCCTGCACGACGAGTCCGCCTCGCGCGACCCGATGGCCGTGCCCGCGGGCGACTTCGAAGCCTCCCGGCGCAGCTACGGTGCGTTGCGCACCGTGGGGGATCCCTTCTACCATCCCGCTCTCACGCTGCGCGATACCTCCTGCCGCCTGCGCGCACCCGACGAGGGGCCGCCTGCGCCGTGAAGCGAATCGACCGCAAGCGTCTCGCCTACATGCGAGCCATCCTGCGCCGGGGCCCGGCCGAGGCGGGCTACGCCTTCTTCCGCGCCCTTCGCCGGCGGCGCAACTTGGCCGACGAGGACCCGCAACTGCTTCCTTCGGATCGCCTCGTGCTCTCGGCCGGCTTCGAGGTGAGCGCCGATGACCTCGAGGCGAACGCCCGCGTCCTGCGGGCCCAGATCGAGGCCGGCCCGCTCGAGATCCGGACGGTCGGTTGGTTCATCCCGGGCTTCTACCTGGTGTGGGGAGGGGGCGTGCACACGTTGCTGCGTTTTGCCGACCACCTGGCGCGCAGCCACGGCGTGCAGAGCTCGTTCTGCGTCTTCGACAGCGACGCCCCGGCCGTGATCGAACGGGTGCGGAGGGGAATCGCCGCGGCGTTTCCCGCGCTCGCGGACGTATCGGTCACGGCGCGCGAAGCGGGCCTGCCCGCGTGCGACGCCGCGATCGCCACCGCGTGGGAGAGCGCCTGGCGGCTCGTGCGCTTCCGCGCCGCGCGGGCCAAGTTCATGTTCGTCCAGGACTGGGAGCCGGACTTCTATCCCGCCGGCTCGGCCTCGGCGATGCTCACCGAGGCGGCGCGCCTGGGCATCCCGGGCATCGTGAACACCCCGGCGCTGGCCGACTCCTACCGCGCGCACGGGAGCCCGGCCGTCGCCTTCGTTCCGGCGGTGGACACGCAGCGGTTCTATCCCGGGCAACGCGCGGCCTCCGGCCCCGTGCGGATCTTCTTCTACGCGCGGCCGAAGACCGCGCGCAACGCCTTCGGGCTTGGCCTGGCCGCCCTGCGCCTGGTCAAGCAGCGCCACGGCGACGCCGTGCAGATCGTCTGCGCCGGCGAGGACTTCTCACCGGGAGCGTTCGGCGTGGCCGACGTGCTGGACAACCTCGGCCAGCTCAAGGACCTCGACCGCGTGGCGCAGCTGTATCGCTCCTGCCACGTGGGCCTCGTGTTCATGCTCACCCGCCACCCCTCCTACCAGCCGTTGGAGTTCATGGCCTCGGGGGTGGCCACGGTCACCAACGAGAACCCGCACACCGCCTGGCTCCTGCATCACGAGGGGAACGCGCTGCTGGCGCCGCCGGTGCCCGCCCTGGTGGCGCAGCAGATCACCCGCCTGGTCGAGGACCCGGCCCTGCGCGAGCGCCTGGCCCAGGCCGGCCGGGCCACGGTGGAGCCGGTGCGCTGGGAAGATCAGTTCGAGCGCGTCTGGGAGACCGCCACCGGCCACCGCCCTTGGGAGCCTCGCTAGAGCCGTTCTGCGATCTTCGGCGCCTCGCGGTTCAGCACGTAGACGGCCAGCGCGCAGAACCCGACCGAGACGCCGAAGGGGATCAGCGCCCAGCCGGCGCCTCCCACCACCTCGACCGCGCCCGGCGCATCCGGATCGACGATCCACTGGCGGGTCTGCTCGAGGATGTCGGCTATCGGGTTGACCAGCAGCAGCGCCCGGCGGTAGCCCTCGGGCACCGCGTCGACCGCGTACAGCACGGGGGAGCCGTAGAAGAGGGCGGTGGACGCGACCGTCCAGATCGGAGCCACGTCGCGGAAGCGAACGTAGAGAGCGGACAGCAGCATCCCCGCCGCGAGCGTCAGCAGGGCGAGCGCCACCACCGACACCGGCAGCGCCAGCCATGTCCAGCGCGGCTGCACGCCGTAGGCCAGCATGAAGATGAACACGGCCACCAGGCTCACCAGGAGGTTGAGCAGGCCGGTGAGTACCCGCGCGAGCGGGATCACCATGCCGGGAAAGTGCATCTTGCGAACGATCGCCTCCCGATCGACCAGCGAGCTCACCGCCTTGGTCGTGGAGTCCTGGAAGAAGTTGAACAGCACGATGTTGAGCAGCAGCAGCACGGGGTAGTTGACGATGTCGTCGCCGAAGTCCACGATTTCGGCGAACACCACGTAGAGCACCCCGAAGAGCATCAGCGGGCGCATCAGCGACCACAGATAGCCCAGCGCCGAGCCGAAGTAGCTGAGGCGGTACTCGGTCAGGCCGATGATCCAGGTGAGGTAGAGCAGCCGGCTGGCTGCCCCGCCAAAGGCCGACGGACCGCGAATGTCTCGCAGGCCGCCGCCTCCTGCCGCGTGGGCGCTCACAGCCCGGCCCTCGCCGGCTCGGTGTGCGCGCGGTCGCGTTGCAGGTCGAAGGTGTGATCGAGAGCCACCAGGCCCGACTGCGGCCGGTTGCCGTACACCAGGAACTGGCCGGCCCGGCGACGGAACGCCGCCACCCGGTGCTCCTTCTCGTGCACCCCGCAGTCCACGAAGTAGCGCCCGGGGCGCAAGTCGTTGCGTACCGCTACGCGCAGCTGCACGCGTTCACCGGGCTGCAGCGGCGCCTCCTCGCGTCCGAGCTCGCGCGTGGTGGTGCCGAACACGACCACGTCGTCGACGTCGTGGATGGTGACGCCCACCTCGGGGTCCCGGATCACCTGCTGTGCCTCCAGCGCGGCCTTGATGACCAGCAGATCGCCCTGGCCGACGCTGTCCACCCGCTGCCCGTCCCCATCCTCTGTCCATACGTCGCCGATCGTGACCCCGCTGATCACGTCCTCTGCTCGAGCGGCGGTCGGGCCGCCGGCCCCGGCGGCGCCCGCGAAGTTCAGCTCGAGGTAGCGGCGCGCCACCTTGCGGGGGTCGCCGATCGTCTCGACCGCGCCATCGTTCAGGAGCATCGCGCGCCCGCAGAAGCGCTCCACCATCGCCATGTCATGGGTCACGAGGATCACCGTCCTGCCCTCTTCGCGCAGCTGGTGGAACACGTCGAAGCACTTCTGCTGAAACGAGGCGTCGCCGACCGCCAGCACCTCGTCGATCAGGAGCACGTCGGCATCGGCCTGGATCATCAGCGAGAACGCCAGCCGGACCTGCATGCCCGAGGAGTAGTTCTTCAGCTTGAGGTCGAGGTAGTCCGACAGCTCGGCGAACTCGATCACGGCGTCGAAACGCTCACGGGCCTGCCGCGGGCTCATGCCCATCATCACGCCGTTGATGACCACGTTGTCGAACGCGGACATCTCCTGGTTGAAGCCCACCCCGAGCTCGATGAAGGGCACCAGGCGCCCTGCCACCCTCATCCGCCCCGCGTCGGCACGGTAGATGCCGGCCAGGCACTTCAGCAGCGTGCTCTTGCCCGAGCCGTTGCGACCCACGATCCCGAAGAACTCACCCTCCTCGATCTGACAGGAGACGTCGCGGAGCGCGTGAAGGTCCTGGTGGGGCACCCGGCGGAAGGGGTGCAGCGCGCGTTCCTTGAAGGTCATCACGTGCTGGCGCGGCACGCGGAAGGTCTTGCTCACCCCCGCGACGTCCACTGCGAGGGCGCGCGTGTCCATGCGCATGAAGGGTAAGGGACGGTGAGGATCCGAAAGATTCGGCGTCCGTGCCAAAGCTTTCAGGATTCGAAGCTTCGGCGTCCGTGCCGAATCTTTCAGAGTCAGTCGATCCGGCGGAGCAGCTTGTAAGCGATACGCAGCGGAGTGCCCAGCCGGCCGCTCTTGACCCGGTCGCGCACGCGCTCCTTGAGCACTTCGGTGCGGCGCTTGAGTCCCGAGGCCGGCAGCGCGAGCACGGCGAACCCGCATTCGACGTTGACCGTGTGCACCTCAGCGCCGCAGAGCTCCTGCACGTCGATCACCACGTTGGGATCACCCGACCTCACGAGATAGGAGTTGGGACCTACCTTGCGCATTCCGCTCATCTTCAGGCTCGCCAGCTCGGCCGGCTTGTCGAAGTCCAGTACGCGGGTGTCCCCGGAGTCGCGCAGGTGGCAGCGCAGGCGCAGCCAGTCGATGCGCAGCACGCAGGCGGACTTCGCCAGGTCCACGCGCACGCGCCGAACGACATCGCCCGCGACGGTACCCCTGGCATACGAGAGCCCAGCCCGGTTGCGTCGCGACCGCGCGACCACCATGCCGGCCCGGCGAAAGCCCCAGCCGCGGTCGCAGTAGATCTCCACCGGGCCGGTCTCGAGCGGGGAGGAGAAGCCCTCCCAGGGAACGAGGCCCGTGGACACGGCCTCGACCGCTCTCGCCAGGTGCTCGTCATGCAGCGCCGCCAGGCCAAACGGCCAGTAGATGTCGGTCATCGGCGCCTTGAGAAGCGTCCGAGGCTCGAGGTAGCGCGCCGCCTTGGCGGAGGTGGGAGAGACGAGCGGGTCGAGGCCGGACGAGCCGAAGTTCTCGTCGTGCAGCCAACCGGAGAACAAGGCGGCCTCGTCCACGGTGGGCGCGGTCATTGCGCGCACCAGGATCGAGCGCAGGCGGTCCTGGCCGTACTCGTGCAGGGGCACGAGAGCGTGCGGCATGGTGGTCCGGTAGCGGACCCATTCCCGCTGGAAGGCGGCCACTCCCTTCTGCACCGCCTCGCGCTGGGCGCTCTGCACGGGCAGCTCCTCGGCACTCTCCAGAATGGGGTCGAGGTTGGCGTCGAGGCCGATCTGGGATCCGTGGTCGGGCATGCAGATCTGCTCGAGCAGCTCCGGGCTGCGCATGAAGGCATCGACCGGCCGGCTCGGGTGGCCGGCGTTGGCCAGGTAGCCGTGCACGTCGGCGCCGTCGATCATGCGCTCCGCGGCGCGCTCGGTGGTGATCAGGTAGAGCCCGGTGGTGCGCAGCTCGGATCCCGCCTGGCGCAGGAGCCCGTCGGCCAGGGTCTGGATCGTGGCGCCCCACCCCAGGTCCACGAGCACCAGGCGATCCTCGCCGGGCGGGCACATCTTCTCCAGGTAGCGCACGATGCGCCCGCGCAACTCACCGCTCTGGGCCACGACCCGGGCGCGCAGCTCCGGGTCGAGCACGATCTGCTCTGTCAGGCGCTCGGGCATGCGCGGTTGATGCAGCCGGGCGTTCGGCATGTGCTCGAAGCCGGGCACCTCGGAGGAATGGATTCCGAGCGTCGCGCAGAACTCGGCCACCGAGGGCATCCTCCGGCGCTCGAACAGCGAGCTCAGCTCCTCGGCCGTTCCCTCGACGATCGACGCGCGCGCACACACCTGGCGCGAGAGCCAGATCGGCTCGGCCTGGACCGGCGAGGAGACCGATGGCGCTGCCGCGTTCACGAGCTTGGCCAGCAGCTTGCCCTCGCGCATCATGCAGAACGCCTTGGTGGCCCCGGCCTCGGCCGCCCGCTCCTGGACCCAGTCGGCGAAGCCGGTCAGCGGCGGGCCCAGCGATGCCGCGCCAAAGGCCCAGAAGGGCTGAAGCTGCACCGGCTGGCCCTCGCCCTCGATCCGGTGAAGCACCTTGGAGCGCAGCGCGGTCAATCCGTAGTCGCCGTGGTAGGCGCTGAGCGGCGACTCGGCGTGGGCCTCCTCGCGGTGGATCATCCGGGCCAGCCCCTCGGGGCGGCGCTCGAAGTACACGCCCTGGATTTGATTGCGGGCCGCGGCCGTCACGTCGGCGTCGTGGTTGTCGCCCACGTGAACGATCTGCTTGGGCTTCACATCCAGCTCCTCGACCACGTGGCGCCAGAGCCCGCCGCCCTTCCCGACGCCGTAGGACGAAGAGGCGAACACGCGGGCGATATCGAGCGTGCCGGTGGGTGGCGCGGCGAGAAACGAACGCAGATGGGTCTCCGAGAAGTAGCTATCGGACACGCACACCACACGCATGCCCTTCTCCGCGGCCAGCCGAGCCAGCTCCACCACGTCGAGGTCGGCCACCAGCAGGCCGCGCTCCACCTCGACCTCTCGCTGCATCAACTCGTCGAGTCCTATCCGCAACGCCCCGGGTGGGATCAGCGAGCAGATCTCGCGCAGGGTGACCTCGACCCCCCGGCCACCCTCCTCACGGACCTTGCGCGCCCGCACCTCCGCGCGCTGGCGCAGGAGCGCGAAGGCGCTGCCGTCGATGTCGGGCGCGAGCATCTCCTCGGCCTCGAGCTGGGCGCCCAGCACGAAGAAGGCGTTGATCGGCTCCGGCACCTTGCGCCAGAGCAGCGTGTCGAAGCAGTCGAGCGAGAGCACGGAGTAGCGACCGCTGGCGACCGCCTGGACCGCGGCCTGCAGGCGGGCGTCGGTGGCTGCGGGAAGCGACTCCGTGGCGGCGTGGCGCGTGAACGCGCCTGCCGTGCCGGCCGCGGGGGCACCCGACCGGGGCCCGGTGGGCGTTGTGGGGGTGCTGTGCTCCGGCATGGGCGCTGGCGAGGCGCAGGCTAGCAGCGCTCGGGGGGCGCTACTCTGGCATGCCTCGCCATGCCCGCGCCGCCCCTCCTGCTCCATTCGCTCACGGAGTTCCGAGACCTCATCCTGTCCTGCCTCGAGGCCGCCGAGGCGCGCACGGTGCTCGAGATCGGCTCCGAGTCCGGCGCGTTCACGCGCGAGCTCGTGTCCTTCGCCGCCAGGCGCGAAGGCGAGGTGTGGTGCGTAGAGCCCTACCCGACGCTCGAGCTCGAGCAGCTCGGCGCGAGCGAGCCCCGCTTTCACCTGATCGCCGGGCGCAGCCCCGAAGCTCTGGAAGCGGTCGAGCCCTGCGATGCCTACGTGGTCGACGGCGATCACAACTACTGGACCGTCTCGCGGGAGCTCGAGCACGCCCAGAGCGACGGTGACGGATCTGGTACCCCACTGATCGTGCTGCACGATGTCGCCTGGCCTTGCGGCCGGCGCGATCAGTACTACGCGCCCGACGCTCTGCCCCCCGGCGCGGTGCACGCCCACTCCTGGGACCGCGGTTCGCTGCCGGGCGAGGAAAAGGCCGTCCGGGGAGGGCTGCGGGGAAATGGCTCGTTCGCCATCGCCCTAAGGGAGGGGGGCGAGCGCAACGGGGTCCGCACGGCCGTCGAGGACTTCGTGGACGGCCGCGAGAACCTGCGCTTCGTGCACGTTCCCTCGATCTTCGGAGTCGGGTTCGTCTACTCGCGCTCGGCGCCCTACGCCGAGGCGCTGGCCGCGCTCCTCGATCCGCTCGACGCAAACCCGCTGCTCGAGCGCCTCGAGCGCAACCGCATCGATCTCTACCTCAAGGTGCTCGAGCTGCAGGACGCGGCCTCGGACACCGGTCTGCGCCAAGGCCGGCTGATTGCCGAATACGACCGCAGCCTCACCGCCGCCGAGACCGAGGCCGCCGCGCTGCGCATCGAGCTGGCCGAAATGCGCGCACGCGCCGAGACCTCTTAGAGTCTCCCCGTGGCCGTCGACGTCATCACCGGCTTTCCGGGCTTCATCGGCCGCCGCCTGGTCCGGCGGCTGCTCGACCAGGATCCCGACGCCCGCGTGGTCGCACTTGTCGAGCGGCGCATGCTCGAGCCCGCGGCCGAGGCCGCAGCGGGCATCGACGCCGAACGCATCGCGATCCTCGAGGGAGACATCGTCGATCGCCGGCTCGGCCTGTCAGACGAGGACTACGAGCGGCTGAGCTCCGAAGCGACGCGGGTGTTCCACCTCGCCGCCATCTACGACCTGGCGGTGCCGATCGAGCTGGCCCAGCGCGTGAACGTGGACGGCACCGGCAACGTGCTCGAGCTCTGCGCCCGCGCTGAGAAGCTCGAGCGCCTGGTCTACGTGAGCACCGCCTACGTGGCCGGGCTGCGGCGGGGGGTGGTCTACGAGCACGAGCTGGTGATGGGCCAGGGGTTCAAGAACCACTACGAGTCGACCAAGTTCCAGGCCGAGGTGTGGGTGCGCGGCTACATGGACCGGGTCCCCACCACGATCCTGCGCCCGGCGATCGTGGTCGGCGACTCGCAGACCGGCCAGACCCAGAAGTTCGACGGGCCCTACTACCTGCTCAGGGGGATCTCCTACGCGGAGCGGACCGGGCAGCCGCTGCTGCAGTTCGGCCGCTCGGACTCGCCCTTCAACGTGGTGCCGCTCGACTACGTGGTCGAGGCGATCGCCACGGCGGCGGGCCTGCCCGAGACCGAGGGCGAGACGCTGCACCTCGTCGACCCGGAGCCGCTGAGCGCCGGCGACCTGCTGAAGCGGCTGGCCGAGCACTACGGGGCGCGGCCGCCGAAAGGCCGCATCCCGCCGGCGCTGGCCGCCGCGGCGCTCAGGCTGCCGCCGGTGCGGGCCCGCTTCGGAGGCACCCCGCGGGAGTCGATCGCCTACCTCAACCACCCGGTGGTCTTCGACATGCGCCGCGCCGTCGACATCCTCGGTGCCCGCGGCCTGACCCCACCCAAGTTCACCGACTACGCCGAGGCGCTCGTGCGCTTCTTCCGCGAGCACGAGAACGACCCGGCCTTCTCCTCCTGATCGCCAGAGGGGCGCCTCAGGCCTCGTGTCCCGGGTCGATCCGCGACGCCCGGTGGAAGGTGAACGGCTCCTCGCCCTGATCGCTGCCGGCCTCGAAGGGCTCGATCAGCATCGCCCAGTGATCGCCGGTGGGCACCCGCTTCAGGATCTTCCCCGCGAACCAGTTGCCGCAGTCCTCGAGCACGGGCGCGCCGCCGGGGCCGGGATGCCAGTCGCAGCGCTCGAACTTGTCCAGCTCGTCCCCGGTCTCGCCCCCGAACAGGCCGGCCAGCCCGGTGGCCGCCTCAGGCACCATGTGAATCACCATCACGTCCGCCTCGCGAGCTACCCGGAAGGTGCGGTTCTTGTCCGACAGGCAGATGAGAAAGCGCGGCGGATCGATGCTGCACTGAGTGGCGAAGCCCACGAGGCAGCCGGCCCTCTGGTCGCCGGCGGCCACGGTGGCGATGAACATCGGGTAGTCGAGCTGGGCGACCAGCTCGTGGACGACGGGCTCGCCGCCGCTCACGGGGAGGAGCGCAGCCGGAACGTCTCGGGAGGAGCGCAGCCGGAACGTCGTTCCGGCGAGCACCGCACCGCAGAATCTCCGGCGAGCACCGGACCGAAGGCTCTCAAGGCTGGTCGACGGACTTCACGGTCATCGTGCGCGGGCCGGAGGGCGTCTCGAGGCTGCACGTGGCGCCCGCCTTGGAGCCGGCGAGCGCTCTGCCCACCGGCGAGTCGATCGAGAGCAGGCCGTCTCCCGGGCTGGCCTCCCGCGCGGGGACGAGCTTGTAGCTCACCTCCTTGCCGGTCTTGGCATCGGCGTAGGTCACGGTGGAGCCCATGCCGGCCACCTTGCCGTCGGCGGCCTCGAGGATCTCGGCGGTGCGCAACTGGTCGCGCATCCGCGCGATCTTGGCCTCCAGCATCGCCGCGTCCTCCTTGGCCGCGTGGTACTCGGCGTTCTCCTTCAGGTCACCCCACTCGCGCGCGACGCCGATGCGCTCGGCCAGCTCGCGGCGCTTCTCACCCTCGAGCGCTTCGATGTCGGTCTGCAGCTGCTCGTAGGCCTGTGCGGTCATCTTGGTCGTGTCTGACATGACAAGAGCATGGCGGATACCGTCGGCGCGCCGCCCTACCTGACACCTTCGTGGCGCGCAGGCAGTCATCATGCGCGGCCGTGTCCGGCACCGAGGACATCCACGCGCGCCCGCTGGTCGCAGTGATCACGGGTGCCTCCAGCGGCATAGGCGAGGCCACCGCCCGCAGGCTCGCGCGCGAGCCCGGTGCGCGGCTGGTGCTGGTGGCACGCCGGGAGGACCGCCTGCGAGAGTTGGCGGTGGCACTCGGGGTACCCACCACCTGCGTAGCCGTCGACGTGACCGATCCGGGCGCGCCCGCCCGGGTCCGCGAGCACCTGAGCGAGCACCACGACCACCTCGACCTGCTCGTCAACAACGCCGGGGCGGCCTGGCGAGCGACCTTCGCCGATGGCGGCTACGCCAACGTGCGCCGAACGATGGAGCTCAACTTCGACGCCGTGGTGCGGCTCACCGAGGTGCTCCTGCCGCTCCTGCGCCAGTCGGCGCCGAGCGCGATCGTGAACGTGTCGAGCACCGCCGGCCGGGTGGCGCGGGGCGGGTCGGGGGCGTATTCGGCCAGCAAGTTCGCGCTGGCGGGATGGACGGATTCGCTCTACGCCGAGGAGCAGCCGCACGGCGTGCACGTGGGGCTGGTGCTGCCGGGGTTCATAGAGACCGAGGGCTTTCCGGCGGCCGAGCTGACCGCCAAGCGCCTCACGGGCTGGATGGTCTCCTCCCCCGAGGCGGCGGCCGAGGCGATCTTCGAGGCCGGCATCGGGCGGCGCGCCGAGCGCTACGTGCCGCGCCCGTACGGGTTGATCGCGGCCCTGAGGGTCCTCGCGCCAGGGCTGCTGCGGCGCTTTGGGCGCGCCGGGGCGGCGAAGTTGCTCACCACCAGGACCGGCGCCGATGCGGCGCCGGACGGTCCAGAGACGCCCCCACTCGGGCATGGGTCGTGAGGCGTAACTTATCCTGCACCGTCAATCCCACCCACAAGAGGAGAACAGTGGCTCAGAGCAAGGCAGACCGCAAAGCGGCGGCGAAGAAGGCAGCGGCGACGCGCAAGCGCAACGCTGAGAAGAGCAAGGCGCAGGCTGCGGGCAAGAAGGCGGCGTCGACCCGTCAGGCCGGGGAGGCCAAGGCGAGCGCGAAGGACGCCACGAGCGCGGCCAAGGCCGCGGCGGCAGGCGTGACCTCGGCAGCCCTGTCGGCCACGAGGGCGGCCCAGCAGGCCGGCAAGTCGGTCGCCAGCCGTCTGGGCGGCGCCGGCAAGCGGGGCAAGCGCTAGCGGTCAGGCTCCACCGGCTCGCGGCAGGTGCGGGCGCGGCGGGCCATGCCCTTCCACGGGTCGCCTTCGGCCTCGATGCGGTCGCCGATCGTCTTCACGGTCCAGCGATCGGGTTTGAGCCTGCCTGGCGGGCTGCCGCGCGCACGTCGGCGAAGCTCGGTCCGGAGGGGTCGAAGTCGAGGATCAGGCGGTCGGGTTCGCGCGGACGGTCGGCACGCGAGAGCCAGAGGTGGGGCGTGATCACGTTCTGGCCGGCCAGGTAGACCAGCGTCGCCGCGTCCTCTGCGAGCGCGTGGGTCACCGTTCCGTCGCGCTTGGCCGGCGTCGCACGCGCGATCCAGTCTGGGAAGTGGGCAGGGACGGCCTTCATGGAAAACCCCGGCGCATCGATGCCGCCGGGAAAGCCCTGCAGGGCCAGCGGTGTCCGCGCACGTAGGGCAGCATCACCGCGGCCACCCGTTCGTAGTGGTGGGCCAGGTCGAGCTTGGTCAGCCCCGAGCGTCCGAACAGACCTTCTCCGGATGGCTGATTGCCACGGCGCGCCGCCGGCCGATCCTCAAGTCCTGCGTCACGGGAGCATTCATACCGGTTCTCCGCCGGCCGCGCAGATCCGAAACGCACGGCTGGATAGGCCTCTAACCAGTGCGCCGGGTCAACATCGCCTCACCGCGGTTCAGCTACGACGGCGAGGACGCCGAGGGCTTCCGGGCAGGCACGTTTCGCCTTGGCCCCGACCTCGGCGCGGCCCGGCTCGGCTCGGCTCGGCTCGGGGCCACCGTCTACGAGCTGGCGCCCGGCCAGGCCGTATGTCCCTACCACTACGAGTACGGCGAGGAGGAGTGGCTGCTGGTGCTCGAAGGCCGGCCGACCGTGCGCCACCCCGAGGGCCAGGATGAGCTCGCCTCCTCCGACGTGGTCCGCTTCGGCGTCGGCCCGGAGGGCGCGCACGGGGTTCGCAACGAGACCGAGGAGACCGTGCGCGTGCTCATGTTCTCGAACTCGAGTACCCGGCCGTCACGGTCTACCCCGACAGCGACAAGATCGGCGTCTGCACCCCGGGCAAGCGCGACGACGTGGTGGTCAGGCGCTCGAGCGCGGTCGACTACTACGACGGCGAGCGCTAGCGCGTAGCCGGCTTACGGCCGGACCATCGCCTTGATCGTCTCGCGCTCGTTCATCGCCCGGTAGCCCTCCGGAACCTCGTCGAGGCCGATCGTGGCGTCGAACACCCGCCCCGGCTCGACCCGGCCCTCGAGCACGTCGGGCAGCAGCTCCGGGATGTAGGCGCGCGCGGGCGCCACCCCGCCGCGCACGGAGATGTTGCGCATGAACGTCGAGTCGGCCTCGGGCAGCTTGCCGCGCTGGGGCACGCCCACGCGCCCCACAGTCCCGCCCGGGCGCGCGATCGACGCGGCGGTTCCGAACGACTGTGGGGTGCCCACGCACTCGAGCACCGACGGCGCGCCGTCACCACCGGTCAGCTCGCGCACCCGCTCCACAGCTTCCATGCCGCGCTCGGACACGACGTCGGTGGCACCGAACTCGCGTGCCAGGTCGGTGCGGTTCTCGTGGCGGCCGAGGATGATGATGCGCTCCGCGCCCAGCCGCTTGGCGGCCAGCACACCGCAGAGGCCCACGGCGCCGTCGCCCACGACGGCCACGGTCGCGCCGGGGCTCACCTCGGCGCTCAGCGCCGCGTGGTGTCCGGTGGCGAACACGTCGGAGAGGGTGAGCAGGGAGGGGAGGAGGGCGTCGTCGGGCTCGGTATCCACCTTTACCAGGGTTCCGTCGGCCCACGGCACGCGGACGGCCTCCGCCTGAGCGCCGTTGTCCTCGTTGCCCCAGACCCCGCCGTGGCGGCAGGATGTGTGCAGGCCCTCCCGGCAGAAGTCACAGCTGCCGTCCGACCACACGAACGGCGCGATCACCAAATCGCCCGGGCCGACCTTGGTCACGTCGGCGCCCACGTCCTCGACCACGCCCACAAACTCGTGGCCCATGCGCTGCCCCTCCGCGGAGGCCTCCATCGACTTGTAGGGCCACAGATCGCTGCCGCAGATGCAGGAGTGGGTGATGCGCACCAGCGCATCGGTGGGATCGGACAGCCCTGCGTCGGCCACGTCCTCGACCCTTACGTCGCCCGCCCCGTACATCACCGTCGCCTTCATTCGCTGCCCTCCGGTCGTGGACGCGCCAGTCTAGGGAGCCTGCGCACGCTGCCGGATCGAACCGCCGAGCCGCGGCCGCGGGCGATCAGCCCCGCGGCGGCGCGTCGCCGACCCAGTAGCGCGGGCCGGGTCCGCGGACGGCGGCCCGGTCATCCGGGTTGGCCAGCCGGCAGCGGTCCAGCGACAGGCACCCGCAGCCGATGCAGTCGGTCAGTCCGGCCTTGAGCCGCTCGAGCTCGGCGATCCGGTCGTCGATCCGCGCACTCCAGGCACTGGAGAGCTTGGCCCAGTCCCCGCGCTTGGGCACGCGGCCGGCAGGCAGCTTGCGCAGCTCCTCGCCGATCTCCTCGAGCGAGAGCCCCACGCGCTGGGCGAACACGATGAACGCCACCCGCCTCAGAGCCGCGCGGTGATAGCGGCGGTGCGCGGCCCCGGTCCGGTCGGGCAAGATCAACCCGCGCTCCTCGTAGTAACGCAGGGCCGACGGCGCGACGCCGCTGCGCTGAGAAAGCTCGCCGATGGTTAGGGGTTCGGACATCGGCTTCAGACTATTCCGTTGACTTCAAGTGCGGTTGAAGTCCGATCATCGTGCGCGAGCTCTCCGGCGAGCAGCGCAGCCCTCCCCCCCTCAGTGCCGGCGCTCGAGCGTCTCCATCTCATCGAGCGCGCGGCCGGCGCCGAGCGCCACGCAGGTGAGGGGGTTCGCGGCCACGTTGACCGCGACGTTGGTCTCGTGCTCGATGCGCTCGGGGAAGCCGCGCAGCAGGCTGCCCCCGCCGGCCACCAGGATCCCGCGCTCGAACACGTCGGAGGCCAGCTCGGGCGGGGTGGTCTCCAGGGCGTCCCGCACGGCCACCACGATCTCCGCCACCGGATCCTCGAGCGCGGTGCGGATCTCCTCGCTGGTCACGTTCACCTGGCGCGGGAGCCCCGACACCGGGTCCCGCCCCTTCACCTCCGAGACGGCGTCGGTCAGGTCGGGCGCAACGCTCCCCACCTCGAGCTTGACCCGTTCGGCGGTGGTCTCGCCGATGGCCAGGCCGTGGGTGCCGCGCAGCCAAGCGGCCACCCTGTCGTCCAGGTCGTAGCCCCCCACCCGCAGCGATCGGGACACAACGATCCCGCCGAGCGAGATGATCGCCACCTCGCTCGTTCCGCCGCCCACGTCGACGACCATGTTGGCCCGCGGCTCGTCGATGGCCAGCCCGGCGCCGATCGCCGCCGCCAGCGACTCCTCGATGAGGTGCACCGATCGTGCCCCCGCGGCCACGCACGCCTCGATCAGGGCGCGTCTTTCGACGTCGGTGATGCCCGACGGCGCGCACATCATCACCCTCGGTCGCGCGCGGCGACCGCCGTGCACGCGCCCCATGAAGTGACGCAGCATCTTCTCCGTCACCTCGAAGTCGGCGATCACCCCGTGGCGCAACGGGCGCACGGCGGATATCCGCGCGGGGGTGCGGCCGATCATCCGCTGCGCCTCCTCGCCGACGGCGTGCACGTCCCCGGTGTCGGTGTCCATCGCCACAACGGACGGCTCGGAGGTCACGATGCCCTCGCCGCGCACGAAGACCAGCGTGTTGGCGGTGCCGAGGTCGATGGCGATGTCGAGCCCGCCGAACCGCGGCACCATCCTGCGTCGCAGCGGCGAACGGGCGGAATCGAGGTGCGCGCCGCCCCCTCGGCCCTCAGCGGAGAACAGCCTGCCCGGCCGCGAGCCGCTCACCGTGCTGCGGCCGGCTCGAAGGCGTGGTCGGGGTACGGGAATGCGGAAGGCACTCACCCATCATCGCGGGGAAGGCCGGCCTGGGCATTACGCCCCGCCGTCAGTTGCGGCTCATTGCCGCGATCTCCTCCAGGCCGGCGTAGTCGCCGTTGCCGTGCTCCTGGCCGTTGACGACCAGATGCGGATGGCTACGGCGCGCATGCACCAGCACCCGCGGGCTGAGGCCGGCGATGTCGTAGGAGCACATCAGATAGAAGCCGGGGTTGTCTGCGAGCCGGGTTGGCCCCAACCTCCCCGATGTCCGCGAAGCGCACTCGCTCCGCGTCGACGCCCAGAGTCTCGCGCAGGGCCTCGATCTTGTCCGGGCAGTTAGAGCGCGCAGGTAAAGGGGCCGTGCGGGGCTTCGCCCGGCCTCAGCCCCTCTTGCGCAGGCCCGCTTCCTGGAGGCGTTCGGTCTCGAGACGGCCCTTGGCCTGAGCCAGCTCGTGCTCGGCGCGGCGAGCCTTGCCCGCCTTCTTGGAGGCCGCGTTTCGCTCGGTGATGCGGGCCAGGTGAGCCTCGTAGGCCGATCCGTCCGGCTTGGGGCCGCGGCCGTCTGTCTGCTCGGTCATGGTCAGATCCTCTTTGCTCCCAAGGGGTTGGCTGGCCACAGATGCAGGGAGCGTGAGCATCGAGGAGAAACGCGGCTACGTCGAGCCTACGCTCATCGCAGGCCCGGCGTGTCGCGGCTGGGGCGCAGGTGTCAGGGGGCTGCGACCAGCAGATCCGGCCCGATCTCGGTGATGCTGCTCGTGCCACACCCGGCCATCGTCAGGTCGGTGTCGGCCAGCAGGCTGCGAACGACCGCCCTCACACCCTCCTGCCCGCCGAGCGCCAGTCCCCAGACCCAGGGGCGGGCCACCAGCACGGCCTTTGCGCCGAGGGCGACGGCCTTGAGCACGTCAGAGCCCGTGCGCACGCCGCTGTCCATGAGCACCGGCACCTCGTCGCCCACCTCCTCCACAACTTCGGGCAGCTGGCCGAGCGGCGTGACCGAGCCGTCCACTTGTCGCCCCCCGTGGTTGGACACGATCACGCCGTCGATGCCGAGGTCCACCGCGCGCCGCGCGTCGTCGCGGTGCACCACACCCTTCACGAAGATCGGCAGGTCGGTGTGCTCGCGCACGGTGGGCAGGTCGTCCCAGTCGAGCGCGGGGTTGGGAAAGATCAGCGCCCACTGCTCGATGGCAGCCTGCATGTCCTCCTCGGGCGGCCTGTCGAGCCTGGAGCGAAAGACCGGGTCCGAGATGTAGTTGGCGATGCCCTCGCCGCGCAGAAAGGGGAGGTAGGCGCCGGCCAGGTCGCGCGGGCGCCAGGCCAGCATGCGCGTGTCGAGGGTGACCACGATCGCCTCGTAGCCCGCCTTTTCGGCGCGCTGGACCAGGCTCGCTGCAAGCTCGGGATCGGTGGGCCAGTAGAGCTGATACCAGCCGGGCGTCTGGCCCAGCTCTCGCTTGACGTCCTCCATCGTGCTCGACGCCGCGGTGCTCAGGCACATCGGAACGCCGGCCTGTGCGGCCGCCCGCGCCACCGCCAGCTCCGCTTCCGGATGGATGATCGAGAGCGCCCCGACCGGGCCGAGGATCACCGGCGCCTTGAGCCGCGTGTTGGCGACGGTCACGCTCAAGTCGCGCCGGCTCACGTCACCGAGCATCCGCGGCAGGATGCGCCAGCGGTCGAACGCCTCGCGGTTGAAGCGCATGGTGTGGCCCTCGCCGGCGCCGCCGGCGACGTACTCGTAGGCCTCGGGTGCGAGCCTGTCCTTGGCCATTGCCTCCAGCTCGGCATAGTTCAGCGGTAGGGTCGGCCGCTCGTCGGCGAGGCCCTGCCGGTAGATCTCCTGCTGGTAGTCCCCGAAGGGGACGCCGGGCTCGGTGGCGCTCATGCCACCGGCCTAGGTCCCCGGCATTCGTTCGTCGAAGCGCGGCAGGCCGTCGTCGGGAATCGCCTCCCAGGGCGCGGCGTAAGCCACGAACTGGCGGGCCATCGGGCGGACGCCCGGGTCGCCGTCGATCGCGCCCAGGCGCACGATCGAGATCTCCTTCGTTTCGGGATCGCGGCCGAACAGCGCCGACCCGCACTCGCCGCAGAAGGCCTTGGCGAGGCCGCCGGGCGGCATCCAGTCGCGCAGGTGCTCCTCGCCCGCCGTCAGCTCCAGCGACCCTGGCGCTACCTTCGCCGAAGCCGGCCCGCCGGTGCCGCTGCGCCGCCGGCAGCGGGTGCAGTGGCAGTGCGCGGCGCCCACGAGCGGTTCGGCGATCTCGAACTGAACGGCGCCGCAGCCGCAGTGGCCGGTGAGCGGGAGGGCGGGCTCGGGGGCCACGTGCGCCTTCCTGTCTACAGCCCGGCGGCGCTTGCCAGCAGCTCGACCTGGTCGGGGTCCGGGGAGGCCGGGAAGCAGATCACCTCGTCCGCGCCCGCCTCCTCGAAGGCCGACAGGTAGCCCTTAAGCGTCTCCTCGTCGGTGGCCGCTGATTGCACGATCTGCTGGGCATAGTCGCCCAGGAATCCGTAGTAGTCGCCGATGCTCTGCTCCACCACGCGCTCGGCATCGTCGCCGAGGGCAAAGTAGAACAGCACCATCGAGCGGGGCTCGCCGTCCCGGCCGGCTGCGCTCCACGCCTCTTTCAGCTTGCCCAGCGACTCGGAGAACATGTCGGGGGTGCCGCCGCCCATGGTCCAGCCGTCGGCGTGCTCGGCGGCGCGGCGGAAGGCGACGTCCGCGCCGCCGCCGATGAGCACCCCAGGTCGCTTGCCATTCGCGGGCTGCGGCCCCACGCCGCCCTCCCCGGACCACACGCTGTTGAGCTCGGCCAGCTGGCGGTCGAACGTGGCGCCGCGAGATCCGAAGTCGGCGCCCGACGCCTCGTAGTCGTCTTCACGGCCACCCACCGCCAGGCCGAGGGTCAGGCGTCCGTTGGAGAGGTGGTCGATGGTGGCCGCCTGCTTGGCGAGCAGGGCCGTGTTCGTGCGCACGGGAGCGATCAGGATGTCGGTTACCAGGCGGATCCGCTCGGTGACCGCGGCGGCCGCGGCGAGCGAGATCAGCGACTCGTAGCTGGGGTAGACGATGCGATCGATCGTCCCGACAGACGAAAAGCCCGCCTGCTCGGCGCGTTGCGCCCAGTCGACGATGCCACGCCGGTCCACTCCGCGAACCGCGTTCGCCAGACCGATCCCGATATCCATGCTCTCGCTCCTCTTTGCCGCAGGTCGTAGGGTGGCTCGATGGACGCGGGCGCGACTCTAGACGAGCTACCCGGCTGGGCTCAAGCGCTATTACAAGAGGCCCGCGTGGGGCGCCTAGGGCTCATCGACGAGCGGGGTTGGCCGCGGGTGCTGCCGATCACCTTCGCCGTGGTGGACGGCGCGGTGTGGAGCGCGGTCGACCACAAGCCCAAGCGCCGGCCGGGTGAGGAACTGGCGCGGGTCCGCTGGCTACGGGAGCGGCCGGAGTCGGCGCTGACGATCGACCGCTACGACGACGACTGGACGCGCCTGGCCTGGGTGCAGCTCGTCGGTGTGATGTCCGTGGTCGACGTCGCCGGCAACGAAGGCGTGCTCGGTGCGCTTGCGGCGCGCTACCCGCAGTACCGCGACCGGCCGCCCGGGGGCCCGCTGCTGCGGCTGACGGTGGAGCGCGCCGTGTGCTGGCGGGCGCGCGGTGTCAACGAATAGATTCCTGCTACCCGCAGCCGGTGTTGTTGCCGCAGCTCGAGCACGTGTAGCAAGAGCCCGTGCGCTGCATCATCCCGCCGCACTGCCCGCAGGCCGGCCCCAGGTCCAGGCCCTGTAGCTGCGCCGGCACTGAGGGCGGCTCGTCTGTCATCGCCTCCGCGGCCGGGCGGGTCGTTCCGGGCTGGATCGGGGTTTCGGCCTTGGCCACGCCGGGCGCCGGAACCGAGTGGGAGCCGTTGCCGCCGCCGTTGCCACCGCCGTTGGCCGGGCCCGCGGTATCCCCGCGCATCAGCGCCTCCTGTGACATCTTCCGCGCCCTCACCTCGGGCGTCAGGATGCCCAGCTCCTCGCAGATGTCCGCGTCGAGGAAGCGGCTGGCCAGCCAGCGCATGATGTAGTCGGGCATCGACTTGGCGAATGGGATCTCCGGGTTGCCCGTGATCCCTTCCGGGTCGAAGCGCATGTAGGAGAACTTGCGCACGAGGGTCTCGAGCGGCACGCCGTACTGCAGCGCGATCGACACCGAGGTGGCGAAGGCGTTCATCATGCCGCGCAGCGTCGAGCCCTCCTTGCCGACGTCGGTGAGGAAGATCTCGCCGATGGTCCCGTCCTCGTAGGCGCCCGCGGTGATGTAGCCCTCGTGGCCGGCGATCGAGAACTTGTGCGTGATCGACTGGCGCTCCCGGGGCATCCGGTGACGGCGGGGCGGTGCAGTGGCCAGCGCCTCCTTCACCGCGGCGTCGATGCGCGCCTGCACGACCTCCTCGGCGGGTAGCGCCGCCTCCTTCTTGGCCTGCGCGTCGGTGCGCAGCGCCTGCGCGGTCTTCGAGCCGTCGCGGTAGATCGCCAGCGCCTTCAGGCCGAGCTTCCAGCCCTGGAGGTAGGTGTCGGCCACGTCCTCGACGGTCGCCTCGGCCGGCAGGTTCACCGTCTTGGAGATCGCCCCGGAGATGAACGGCTGCGCCGCGGCCATCATGCGGATGTGGCCCATGTGCGAGATGGCCCGCTGGCCCACGGCGACGTCGAACACCGGTAGGTGCTCGTCCCTCAGCGCGGGAGCGCCGAGGATCGTGCCCTTCTCGTCGATGAAGGCGATGATCTGGTCGATCTCGGGCGAGGAGTAGCCGAGCGTGTCGAGCGCCTGGGGCACCGTCTGGTTGACGATCGTCATCCGGCCGCCGCCCACCAGCTCCTTGAACTTGACGAGCGAGAAGTCGGGCTCGATGCCCGTGGTGTCGCAGTCCATCAGGAACGAAATGGTCCCAGTGGGCGCGATGACCACCGACTGCGCGTTGCGATAGCCGTGCGCGTCGCCGAGCTCTACCGCCTCCTCCCACGACCGCTGAGCCGCGGCGCGAAGTCGTTCCTCGACCAGCGACTCGTCGAGCTCGCGCGAGGCATCGCGATGCTTGCGCATCACGTGGTTGTGCGGCTCGCGGTTCTCCTCATAGCGCGCGTAAGGCCCCATCGCCGCGGCCACCTCGGCCGACTTGCGGTAGGCACGCCCCGTCATGAGCGCGGTGATGGCCGCAGCCATCGCCCGTCCCTCGTCGGAGTCATACGGGAGGCCGTTGGACATCAGCAGCGCGCCGAGATTGGCGTAGCCCATGCCGAGCTGGCGGAAGGCCCGCGCGTTGTCTCCGATCAGCTCGGTCGGGTAGCTGGATGGCGAGATCAGGATCTCCTGGGCGAGGATCACGACGTCGACGACGTGCTGGAAGGCGTCGATGTCGAAGGTCCCGTCCGCGCGGCGGAACTTCATGAGGTTCAGCGAGGCGAGGTTGCACGCCGAATCGTCGACGTGCAGGTATTCCGAACAAGGGTTAGACGTACTGATACGCCCCGAGTTCGGGCACGTGTGCCAGTCGTTGATCGTCGTGTCGTACTGCACGCCCGGATCGGCGCACTGCCAGGCAGCCTCGGCGATCTGGCGCAGCACGTCTCGCGCCTCATAGGTGTCGACGGGCTCACCTGTTGTGCGTGCGGTCGTCTGCCAGTCCTCGCCCCGCTCCACGCGCTCCATGAACTCGTCCGACAGCCGCACCGAGTTGTTCGCGTTCTGGTACTGGATCGAGGTGAAGCCGTCCCCGTCGATCGACATGTCGAAGCCGGCGTCGCGTAGGGCGCCCGCCTTCTCCTCCTCGCGCGCCTTGCACCAGACGAAGTCGAGAATGTCTGGATGGTCGACGTCCAGCACCACCATCTTGGCGGCACGACGGGTCTTGCCTCCCGACTTGATCGTGCCCGCCCACGAGTCGGCCCCGCGCATGAAGCTGACCGGACCGCTGGCGTAACCACCCTTGGACAGTTCCTCCCTGGAGCTGCGGATCTTCGACAGGTTGATGCCCGATCCCGAGCCGCCGCGGAAGATCAAGCCCTCCTTGGTGTTCCAGTCGAGGATCGACTCCATCGTGTCCTCGACCGACAGCAAGAAGCACGCCGAGCACTGAGGGCTCTCCTCGAACCCCACGTTGAACCACACCGGCGAGTTGAAGGCCGCGACCTGGTTGAGCAGGATGTGGGTGAGCTCGGCCTCGAAGGCCTCGGCGTCCTCGGTCGTGGCGAAGTAGGCGCCCTCCCGGCCCCACGAAGCGATCGTGCCGGCCACGCGGCCGACCATCTGACGCACGGAGCTCTCGCGCTCGTCGGAGCCCATGCGGCCGCGAAAGTACTTCTGGGCCACGATGTTGGTTGCGTTCTGCGACCACGCCTTCGGGAACTCGACACCGCGCTGCTCGAAGGCCGGATCGGAGGGGTCGCCGATCACGGCGTCGCGGATCTCCCACTCGACGGCGTCGAAGGGGTGCTTCCCGGCCTGCGTGAACCGCCGCGCGACGGTCACCCCCTCGGTGCTCGGGGTGCTCTCGACGGACGCGCTGCGGCTACTCGGCATGACCTCTCCTCGCTGCATCGAACTCTCCGGATGGTCCCGTGGCCGGAGCGACGGGGGAGGCGATGCTGCCGTTCGGGTCGGACGGAAGCTCTCCCCCGCCTACGGCGGGGGAGATACGCAGCTGTTCGGGCACCACGAGCGGCTCTGACTCGAGCCGCCGCAGCTCGGCCTCGAAGTCGTCGAGGCCGTCGAAGTTGCGGTAGACGGAGGCGAAGCGGATGGCGGCCACGCGGTCGAGCCCGATCAGGGCCCTGAGCGCGTGCTCGCCGATCCGTTCCGCGTCCGTCTCGCCGCCTTCACGACGCACCTGCGCCTCGATCGTGTCGGCCACCGCCTCGAGCTCCGGCACTGTCACGGGCCGCTTGGTGGCGGCTCGCATCAGGCCTCCCAGGAGCTTCTGGCGGTCGTAGGCCTCTCGGCTGCCGTCGCGCTTGAGCACTCCAAGCGACACGGCCCCGGCACGCTCGTGGGTGGTGAACCGCCCACCGCAGCCGGCACATTCGCGACGCCGCCGCACGGCGTCGCCCGGCTCGGAGAGCCGGGAGTCCACGACACGCGTGGAATCGAATGAGCAGAGGGGGCAGCGCACGCTCTCTACCTACGAGATCTTGTCGAGCTCCTCCAGCACCCACTACATATTGTAGTCGCGGTAGGCGTCCCGCGAGGGCGGAAAAGCTGGACTCAGCGGCCTAGACGCACGCTGTCGAAGAGCTGCGCGACGGCGTCCGCGCTTCGCCCCGCGGCCTCGGCGAACGACACCCGCAGCGGACGCAGGAGGCGGTCGGTCTCGAGGCCGCTGGTGCGCGCGAGGGTGAAGAGGATCGCGCCAATGCCGGCCACCACCAGGAGGGCCGCGACCCACCACGGAACGTGGGAACGGGTGGATGCCGACACGGGCGGCGTGGTGATCTCGGCAAGGCGTTGCCTTGCCGATGCGGACGGGGCAGGAGGATCGGGTATCCGTGCCGCGGCACCAGGTGAAGCGGACCCGCCCGCCCCAGCGCGACCTCCGGCTGCACCGCTTCCGCGCCCGCCCCCGGTCGCACCGGGGACCGGGACGACCTCGAACCGGCGCGTATCGGTGCTGGACCCCGGCGCTCCGCCGCCGCAGCCCTCGCGGCCCGCCGCCAGCTGGTCGGCCAGGCCGGGCGAGTACTGAAGCACGTCGGGCGGCAGCCCGTCGAGGCCGTTCTTGAGCTGCTCATCGGTGTACTGGCAGGGGTCGATCTGGCCGTCGTCGCGGAAGTCGTCGTACACATCCGCGGCGGCCGGACCCGCGCCGGCGAGGGAGAGCAGTACGGCCAGGAGGGGTGCCAGACGGGTAGCGCTCACAGCGCCTACGGTAGCGCGACCGGCCGAGTGCGGTGCCCGGCGCGGCGGCCCGTCACAATGCCGCGATGGCCGCCACCGGCACGAGGTCCGCCTCCACCGCCCCGGCGCGGGCCCGCGCTCGCGCGGGAGCGAACGAGCGAGGGTCTCGCGCGCCGGTGGCGCTCGGAGCCGGCCTGGGTGTCGCGGTGCTCTACGCGATGTTCGCCAACGGGGCGATAGGCATCCCGCAGGAGAGCAAGCTGCAGATCGGAGTGGCGGCGCTGGCCTTCGCCGCGCTCGCCGCGCTGCTCTACGGCCGCGGGCTGCGCGTGGCAGGCGGGTCGCTCGCGCTGCCCGGCATCGCGTTGCTGGCCGGGTTCGCGGCCTGGTCGGGGCTCTCGATCGCGTGGTCGATCGCACCCGACGAGAGCTGGCTCGAGCTCAACAGGGGGATCGCCTACGCGCTCGTGGCCGGGCTCGCGCTGGTTCTCGGCTCCAGCCTTCCGCGCGCCGCGGAGCGGGTGGCGATGGCCTACCTCGGCATCGCGACCCTGGCCGCGGCGTACGCGCTCGGGGGCAAGCTCTTCCCCTGGCTGGACATCCCGGGGGTGATCGACTTCAACCAGACCGAGCGCTTCTCGCGCCTGCGCGCGCCGCTGGAGTACTGGAACGCGCTCGGCCTGGTGTGCGTGCTCGGTGTGCCGATCGCCATCCGGGCGGCGGTCGAGGCCCGCGAGCGCCTTCGTCCCCGCGCCGCAGCGCACGTCGCCCTGGCCATCCTGCTGATCACGCTGGGCCTGACCTACTCGCGCGGGGGCCTGCTCGTGCTCGTCGCCGGGCTCGTGTTGCAGGTCGCGATCGGTTCCGAGCGCGGGCGCCTGGCCGCCACCGCGGGCATCGGCCTCCTCGCTGCCCTGCCGGCCTTCCTCGTGGCGGTCCTGCGCGACGATCTGACCGCGAACGGCGTGTCGGTGACCGAGCGCACCGACGACGGCCTGCTGCTCGCGCTGGCGGTTCTGGTCGGCATCGCCATCGCGCTCGCGCTCTCGCGCGCGCTGGCCAGACGCAGCCGCGAACGGCCCGGGATGTCGGCAGAGGACGCCCGCGGCGCGCGCCGGGTGGGCCTCGCCGTGGCCCTCGCGCTGGCGGTGGTGGGGGTCGCGGCACTGGCCGCGACCGAGCGGGGCCTGACGGGCACGATCTCGTATCAGTTCGACGAGTTCTCCGAGCCCAAGTTCGACCGCCAGAACGACCCAGCGCGGGTGCTGCAGACCAACTCCGGAAACCGCTACATCTGGTGGGAGGAGGCGGCGGGAGCGTTCTGGGACCGGCCGGTGGTGGGTTACGGCGCGGGCTCGTTCCCGCTCGTGCACCGTCTCTACCGCGAGAACGCGATCGAGGTGCGCCAGCCGCACAACGTGCCGCTCGAGTTCCTGTCGGAGACGGGCCTGATCGGGGCCGGTCTGGCCCTGGGAGGCCTCGCGCTGCTCGGCGTGGCCGCGGCGCGCACCGGCCTGGCCCGCCCGCCCGGGCGCGAGCGTGGCTTCGCGGCGGCGCTGCTGGTCGGCGGCGCGGCGTGGGGGCTTCACACCCTCGTCGACTGGGACTGGGACATTCCCGGGGTCACCGTGCCGGCGCTGATCTTCCTGGGGGTGCTGGCCGCGCGCCCGCCCGGCACGCGGCGCGAGCGCGTGGGGTGGTCGGCGAGCGAGGGCCGCGGCCTCAAGCTCGCCCTCGGAGGTGGGGCGGCGGTGCTCGTGATCGTCCTGGCGGCTCTGCCCGCCATCGCCAAGGACCTGACGAGTGACGCCCTCAGCCAGGCTGCCAAGAACACCGACGCCGACCTGACCCAGGCCGGCGAGACGGCCGCGCTGGCCAAGCGGCTCAACCCGTATTCGCTCGAGCCGGTGTTCGCCCAGGCTGCGATCGCGGAGCGCGGCAACCAGCCCGCGGCCGCCGCGGGGCTGCTCGTGGAGGCAGTCGAGCGCCAGCCCGACAACCCCGCCGCCTGGGTCCGGCTGGCGCGCTTCCAGGTGCTGCTCGACGACTCGCGCGGGGCGCTGCGCTCCCTGCTCTTCGCCGCCCGCCTGGATCCGGCTACGGCCGCGATCTACGGGCTGGCGCCGTTCGTCTCCTTTGACGAGCGGCGCTCGGCCACGGCGACCGGCACGCCGCTTCCACTGTTGGCGCCCGAGCCGCCACCCGCCCCGTCACCGAATCCGTCCCGGCGCGCTCCGCGGCCCCCCAGGCCTCCCAGGCCGAGGCTCGCCCCGCCGCCCACTCCCGTCCCCACGCCGGTGCCGGTCCCGACCCCCGCTCCCCCGGCGCCCGTTCCCCCGGCGCCCGTTCCGGACCCCACCCCGGACCCGGCCCCGCCGCGCGAGCCGCCCGCCCCGGCACCCGACGGCGAACCGTTTCGCCTCGAGGGCTGAGCGCGCCGGCCTGCGGACGGCGCGTGCCTGGCGTCGTGATCGTTCAGCGCAACGAGTCGAGCGTGCGCTGCAGGCCTTCGTCGAGCCCCACCTCGGGCACCCAGCCCAGCTCGGCCTCGGCACGCGAGGCGTCGAGGTGGATGTGGCGGACCTCACCCGGGCGCTCCGGCGCCATCTCGGCCTCGAAGGCCGAGTCGGCCTGCGCGGCCAGCGACTCCACCAGCTCGAGTACCGACGTACCGACCCCGGTGCCGATGTTGATCGCCGCGCCGACCTCTGCCTCGGCGGCGAGCAGGTTGGCTCTCACCACGTCGCCCACGTACACGTAGTCGCGCGTCTGCAGTCCGTCGCCGAACACGGTCGGCGTGCCGCCCTCTAGCAGCTTCCCGCAGAAGATCGCGATCACACCGGCCTCTCCGAGCGGGTCCTGGCGGGGGCCGTAGACGTTGCCGTAGCGCAGCGAGACGGCGGAGAGCCCGTGCAGGCGGCGAAACAGCTCGCAGTAGCCCTCGGCGCAGAACTTGGACTGGCCGTAGGGAGCCTCGGGAGCCACCGGGTGGTCCTCGGGGGCGGGCAGGATTCGGCCCTCGCCGTAGATGGCACCGCCCGTCGAGGTGTTGACCACCCGCGCCACGCCGGCCCGCCGGGCGGCGTCGAGCACGTTGATCGTTCCCTCCACGTTCACGCGCGCGTCGAAGGCCGGATCGGCGGCCGACACCCGCACGTCGATCTGCGCGGCCATGTGGAAGATGGCCTCGGGAGCGACCTTCTCGGTCACCTCTGCCACCGCGTTCGCGTCGCGGATGTCGAGCTCCTCCAGCACCGCGCCCCTGTCGATCGCGCCGTCGAGGTTCTCCCGCCGGCCGGTCGACAGGTTGTCGATCACGGTGACCTCGTCGCCGCGCTCCACCAGGGCGTCGACGAGGTTGGAGCCGATGAAGCCCGAGCCGCCTGTGACGAGTGCCTTCATTGCGAGCGGCCATGCTAGCCACCGCACCGAGGGAGGGCACCGCGGCGTCCTCCACGGGCCCTGGTAGCTTCGCCGCGATGATCGGTCTGTTCGTGACCTTGGAGGGCATCGACCGCTCCGGCAAGACCACCCAGAGCGCGCTGCTGCTCGACGCGCTCGGGAACGAAGCGGTCGGCGTCCGCGAGCCGGGAGGCACCCCCGCCGGCGAGCACGTACGCGAGCTGCTCAAGGACCCGGCGCTCGAACTGTCCCCGGGCGCGGAGGCGCTGCTGTTCGCCGCCGCGCGCTCGCAGCTGGTGAGCGATGTGATCCGGCCGGCCCTCGCCAAGGGGCGCATCGTGGTCTGCGATCGCTACCTCGACTCCTCGCTGGCCTATCAGGGCGCGGCCCGCGGGCTCGGAGTCGGGGAGGTCGAGGCGATCAACACCTTCGCCACCGGCGGTCTCGAGCCCGACCTCACGCTGCTGCTCGAGCTCGATCCCGCGGTGGCGGCCTCGCGCGCGGGAGAAGAGGACCGCTTCGAGCACGAGGAGCTGCAGGGCAAGGTGCACGCCGCCTACGAGGAGCTGGCGGCGGCCAACCCGCGGCGCTGGCGGCGGATCGACGCCGACCGGGATCCTGGTGCGGTGCACCACGAGGTGCTGGCCGCCGTGCGTGCCGCGCGCGAGGAACCGGTGGAGCCGGCGGGGTGAGCGCCTCCGCGCACGAGCAGCGGGTGATCGCCGGGGTCCAGGATCACCCGCAGGCTCGGCTGGCCCTCGAGGCCTCGCTCGCGGCCGGCCCTTCGCACGCCTACCTCTTCCATGGTCCCGCCGGCGTGGGCAAGCGCACGGTGGCCCGTGCGTTCTCCGCCGAGCTGCTGGCCGAGGGCAGCGAGGATCCCGACGGCGTGCGGCGGCGGGCCGAGCACGGCACCCACCCCGACCTCACCTGGGTCCGCCCGACCGGTGCGCACGTGATGCGCACCGAGGACGTGGACGGCCCGGTGGTGGCCGCCGCAACCCGCACCCCGTTCGAGTCCGCCCGCCGCGTGTTCGTGCTCGAGCGCGTGGAGACCATGAACGACGAGGTGGCCAACCGGATGCTGAAGACGCTGGAGGAGCCGGCGTCGTTCGTGCACCTGATCCTGCTCACCGACGCGATCGGCCAGGTCCTGCCCACGGTGATCTCGCGCTGCCAGCTCGTGCGCTTCGGGCCGCTGCCGGCGCCGCGGATCGCCGCCGCGCTGGAGGCGGAGGGGATCGCAGCCGACCGCGCCGCGGCCTGCGCCAAGCTCGCCATGGGCAACGGCGCCCGCGCGCGCTTCCTCGCGTCCGAGGAGGGGGAGGCGCTTCGTGGCGACGTCGACAGGCTGCTCGCCGCCGCGCTCGGTACCGGCACTCAAGGGGCCACCGAGGCACCGGCCTGGCAGGGTCTGCTCGACCGCGCCAGGCAGAGCCGCGGCGATGCGGAGGCGCGCGTGGGCGAGACGCGCGACGCGCGCCTGGAGAGCGAGCCCAAGGGTCGTGACCGCGGGGCGCTCGAGCGCCAGTTCGAGGACGCCGCCAAGCGCGAGGGCCGGCGCGCCCAGACCGAGGTGCTCGACCTTGGCCTCTCGCTCGCCGCCCTGGGCTTTCGCGACCTTGTGTGCGTCGCCGAGGGCGCCGAGGCCGCCGCCCTCGACCCCGCACGTGCCATGGCACTCGTCGCGACCGCCGGGGCGCGCGACCCGCGTAGCCTGCGCCAGGCGGCCGAGCGCTGCGAGGACGTGCGGCTGTCGCTCTCGCTCAACGTGACCGAGGATCTGGCGCTCGAGGCGCTCGGCTACCGCCTGCTCGGGCTCGTCGGTTCGGCCTAGCGCGGCGGGTCACCCCAGCAGCGCCTCGGCGCCAGCCTGCCGCCCGCGATCACCTATGTAACCCGTGGGCCGTTTGCCCGATCCTAGTCCGGGTAGACCAAGCGCCCCCAGTTCGAACCCCGCAAGGAAGGCAGGCATATGCCGGACACCGAGCAGGCACAACAGAAGGCCCAGGAGGTGAAGGGCCAGGCGCAGGAGAAGGCCCAACAGGCCACCGGGCAGGCGAAAGACAAGATGCGCGAGCAGGTCGACCAGCGTTCCACCCAGGCCGGCGAGCAGGTGAAGACCACGGCCGAGGACATCCGCACGGTCGGCCAGCAGCTGCGCGAGCAGGGCAAGGAGCAGCCGGCGAAGCTTGCCGAGCAGGCGGCGGACCGGGCCGAGCGGCTGGGCAGCTACCTGCACGGCTCCGACGCCGACCGGATCCTGGGTGACCTCGAGGACTTCGGGCGTCGCCAGCCGCTGGCTGTGGCCGCGGCAGGACTGGCGCTCGGCTTCGCCGCGTCGCGTTTCCTGAAGGCATCGAGCAGGCAGCGTTACCAGTCGTCGGCCGGCAGTCCCAGCCCGTCCCTGGTTGACGGCAACGGCGCCTCGGCGGCGCCTTACTCGACGACTCCCCCGGCTTACCCGACAGCTGCCCCGGCGACTCCCCCGTCCCTGCCGGTCACCACCCCGGCCGAGGTCCCCTTGACTCCGCCCACGCGCGACACCGACAGGCTGTAGGCCGACATGGCTGCCAACAACAACAACAACAACAACCGCGCCGACCTGCGTGACCGTCCCGTCGGTGAGCTGCTCAAGCAGCTCTCTGAGGAGACCACCATGCTCGTCAAGCAGGAGCTCGAGCTGGCAAAGGCCGAGATGGCGGAGAAGGGCAAGCAGGCCGGGACCGGAGCGGGCCTGTTCGGCGGCGCCGGAGCGACCGGGCTACTGGCGCTCATCGCGCTCACCCTGACGCTGATCTATGCACTGGGCACCGCCATGGAGGACTGGATCGCGGCCCTGATCGTGACCGTGCTCTGGGCCGCCGTTGCCGGCGTGCTGGCGCTGACCGGCAAGAAGAAGATCCAGCAGGCCGGGCCGCCGGTGCCCGAGCAGACCGTCGAAACCGTTAAGGAGGATGTGGAATGGGCCAAGACCCAGAGGTAATCCGTCATCAGATCGAGCAGACGCGCGAGAACATGGGCGAGACCGTGGACGCGCTCGGCTACAAGACCGACGTGAAGTCGCGCGCACGCGACTCCGTGTCGGAGAAGACCGGCGCGCTGCGTTCCAAGTTCTCGGGCGCGAGCGACACCGCTCCAAGCACGGCGGACGTCAAGGACGGCGCCCAGCGTGCGGCCGGAGTCGCCCAGGAGAACCCGATCGGGCTCGCGCTCGCCGGGGTCGCGGTGGGCTTCGTCGCCGGCATGCTCGTGCCCTCGACCCGCGTGGAGGACGAGAAGATCGGCGCGATGGCCGACCAGGTCAAGGACAAGGTCAAGGAGACCGGCGGCGAGGCGCTCGAGCACGGCAAGCAGGTCGCCCAGGAGGCCGCGCAGAGCGCCAAGGAGACGGCGCAGGAGAGCGGCCAGGAGCGCGCCGAGGAGCTGCGTTTCAGCGCCCAGGACAAGGCGCAGGAGGCCCGGCCGACGGCCTGAGCCCGTTCTTCTCTCTAGGAGGAACGGCTCTGTGGGGGGCCACCGGCAAGCCTTGGGAGGCGGGCGAGCCGGTGGTCCCCCTTGACGTTCGGGATGTCCGAGGGGCCGGGGTGGAGGGATCTAGAATCGGCGGATGCCGACCGACGACTATGTCTGCGGGAAGTGCAAGAGCGTCCAGGTCGAGCTGTGGTCGATCCGCGACGATCCTCCCGAGAACGTCCCCTGCCAGGAGTGCGGCCACGAGACCAGGCGCACCTACGGCGCGCCGGCCATCGGCACCGTTGCGGGCGCTGGCGGATCTCCCGCGCGACCGGTGAAGCCGAGGGGATCGAGGTGATCGGAGCAATCGCGACTGGTTGGGCGCTCACCGGCGGCGGGCCCCAGCCACGAAGTGTGGCTGCGAATCTGGTGTCTACGGCGTGCGCACCTCAACGCCGGCGGCGGTCGCCGCGCGCGCAAGGCGCGAATCCGTCGTGAGGAGTGGCTCGGCTGCGCGTAACGCGAGCGCGGCGTAGAGCGAGTCGGCGACCGAGAAGTTGTCCCGCAGGGACCAGGCCGCCGGGATGAGGCTGGAGGTCGGCATGAGCTCCAGCGGAAGCCGACGCAGGCGCCGCAGGCCGCGCCCTGCCGCCGCATTCGAGAGCACACCGTGCAGCACGTGGCGCCGAAGCACTGCGAAC
>JAABUS010001657.1_pt1 | contig 47132 bp, 42 predicted proteins | sample 5560161 | NCBI WGS metagenome assembly JAABUS01 (sample SAMN10711885, study PRJNA513376) | rock metagenome | isolation source: Antarctica rocks | place: Antarctica: Victoria Land, Trio Nunatak nord | collected 2016-01-04 | reverse complement strand
CCAGTGGCGAAGCGCACCAAGGTAGTTGCCGAGATGGAACGAGTCGGCGGTCGGCTGGATGCCGGAGAGCACCCGCGGGCGCGCGGGAACAGGGGACGGCGAGGACATGCGAGCCATCATGCCAAAGCCTGAGGGAAAGACGAGCCGGACCCGTCGTAGCCGAAGACACGCCGACGCCGTACGCCGGCACCCTTCAGCCACGACGCACATGCAACCAAACGCGGCCTCCGGGAGTCGAGAGACTGGTGCCGTGCATCACGGCGTCCCATCCGGCGAGGGGTCTAGATGACAGACGAAGAGTTTGTCCATGAGATCTACGCACTGTCCTACCGGCGGCTGGTCGGTCAGCTGTTCGCCGTCTGCGGCGAGCTTCCCACCGCAGAGGACGTCGTCCAAGAAGCTTTCGTCCGCGCGGTGGCGCAAAGCCAGACCTTCCGCAGGCTCGACAATCCCGAGGCGTGGCTGTACCGGGTGGCGCTGAACGTCCATCACAGCCGGTGGCGACGGATCAAGACGTACGCCGGTCTGCTGCCAAAGCTGACGCCAAGGGCCAACGGGCTGGAGCTCTCCCCAGACCACGTGGTCCTCGTCGCGGCGTTGAGAAGGCTGCCCGCCGCACAGAGCGAGGCCATCGTGCTCCACCACGTCGCCGACCTACCGGTCCACGAGGTCGCTGCCACCCTCGGGGTCCCGGTTGGGACCGTGAAGGCCCGGCTGGCCCGGGGCCGTACCGCACTCGCCGAGATGCTCACCGAGGAGGACCACCATGCGTGACCAACTGCCCGACCTTGCCTCCCGCGCCAGCGATGCCACCCACCCGCCCCCGTTCGAGGATCTCGTCCGCCGCGGCCGCCGGCTGCGTCGTACCCGCACCGCCGGCGCCGGAGTCGCCGTCGCCGGCGTGCTCGCCCTTTCGGTCCTCGGGGTCCAGGCTGTCTTTCACGACCAGGCCGGACCGGTGCAGCCCGCGCAACCGACGGCATCACCGCTGCCGTCGCCACCCCTCATCGACCACAGCTCGGTCCCGCTCGAGGATCTCACTCTCAAGCAGATCGTTTACGACGAGAACGCCGAGATCTCTGATGCCATCGCGGTGCCCTCGGGTGGTCCCGACGCGACGGCATCGCTTTGGTCTGTGTGCCGCAAGAGCACCTGCGCAAGGGCCCTCGCGCTGACCCAGGACGGGTTCGCAACGGCGTCGTACGCAGACCCGGGGGCCTACGCCAACCCCAGCATGGCAGATGTCGGAGGTGGCAGCGTGTTGGTCGCTGACCGTGGTTTCAAGTCGCCAACGATCGTTGTGAGCCCGGACGGTACGACGAAGGTCCTCCGACCGAGCACGGCGCCCAGTCCGATGGCCGACGGCGAGGTGCTTCTTGATGGGTTGAAGTGGACCGGCTACCGCCAACAGTTCTTTACGACGATGAGTCCGGTCGCCATCGACGCGGCGTCAGGTACCTCTCACCCGATCAGCCTGCCCGAGGAGGGCGCGTTCGCCCAGTTGACGCAGTCTGGCCCCTCTGCTCTGTGGGGGTCGAGCTACTCGTTCCAGACCGGAGAGGCGGCTGCCATCTGGTCCGACGACGGGGGCGCGACCTGGCGCGAGCACGTGCTCACACCAGACGCCCAAAAGATGGGCATCCTCAACGTCCCCGGAGGTCCAGACTCCATGTTGGCGATCGCGCTGGTGTCGCACGAATCCAATGCCGACACCCAGCTACACCGGAGCCTCGACGGGGGCAGGTCGTGGGAGATGATCGCGCTGGCGGGCGATGCACGATCCACGGACTTCGTCGGGGGTGTAGTGGCCGCAGACGGCTCCCTGCTGCTTGAGCTAGGGAAGCGCGGCAGTGACGTGGCTGACCCGACAGTTGGCCTCGTCGGGTCCGACGGGAAGGACTGGAGCGCGCTCGGCCAGGTCGATGCGCCGTTCGCCAACGGGACCGATGTGGACGAGCTCGGATTCAGTCTGGCGTCATCTGACCCCTACGCCGTCGAGGGATCGACGGCGCTCTACGGCTATCGGAGCAACCGACTGTGGAGGTCCACCGATAACGGCGAGACCTGGACCGAGCAGCCGACCCGCTGACCAAGACCAGCTACGGCGCGTCAGCGCACCGCTCGCACAAGGATCCGACTGTCGCGTTGCTCGAGCGACGCGACGGTCGGATCCTTCCAAACGGTGCGCGTCAGCGGCGTTCGACGCGGGCCAGGTACTGCTGGACGGTGACGACCACGAGCAGGATGGTGCCGCTCACGACCGCCTGCCAGTCGGCGTCGAGGGTCCCGATCTGGTTGATGACGTTCTTGATCACCTGCAGCAGCAGTACGCCGACCAGGGTGCCGAGCACTGTTCCAGCGCCGCCGGTGAGCAGGGTGCCTCCCAGCACGACGGCGGAGATCGCCTCCAGCTCGGTGCCGACACCGAGGATGGTCACGCCCGACGAGGTGTAGGACGCGATGAGCACTCCGCTGAGCGCCGCCAGGAAGCCCGACGCGACGTAGGTAATGATCTTCGTCCGCGCCACCCGCAGGCCCATCAAGGCGGCGGCGTCCTCCTGACCACCGATCGCGAGCACAGAGGCGCCGAACGACGTTCGGCGCAGGATCAGGCCGCCGACGAGGAACAGGATCACGACGAACCACACCGGGGACGGGATCATGAGAAACCGCGCTTGTGCGACGTCACGGAACCCCGAACCCGCCGGCACCTTGTAGGTCGTCGAGCCTTCGGTCGTCAGCGCCAACAGCAGTCCGCGGGCCAGCAGCAACCCGGCAAGCGTGACGATGAACGGAGGAAGTCCTCCCTTCGCGATGATGATGCCTTGCACCAGGCCGATGAGACTGCCGACGGCGAGCGGCAGCGCGATCGCCACCAGCGCGTTGTACTGGCTTCCCCACGCAGCCAGCACGCCGCCGAGTGCGAACACCGATCCCACCGACAAGTCGATGCCGCCGGTGAGGATGACGAACGTCATCCCGAGGGCGATGACAGCCAAGAACGAGCCCTGCAGGGCGATGCTGCGCACGTTGCTCGGCGTACCGAACGAGTCGAACGCGAACGTCGCGATGAGTGACAGCACCACCAAGATGACGAGAGCGCCCTGTCGTTGCACCAGCCCGGCGACCCTGGCCCGGCGTGCGGCAGCGGGCGAGACTCCGGCCGGGGTGGGCGGAGTTGCGACCGCGGTCATGAGGCGCCCTTCCGTCGGCCGATCTGCACATAGACCGCGCCGACCACGATGGCCGCCTGGATCATCTGAGCCGTCGAGTCGGCGATGTCGTGGAAGATCAAGGTGGCAGTGATCAGCTGCATCAGCAGCGCTCCGGCGACCGTGCCGAGGATGCGCACCTGTCCACCCGACAGGGGTGTCCCGCCGATCACGACCGCGGTGATGGCTGACAGCTCCATCAACAACCCCAGCTTGGTGGGATCGCTCGCTTGAGACCGCGCGGCGAGCAGTACGCCTGCGACGGCGGCCAACAGTCCGCAGATGATGTAGGTGAGGATCAGCACGCGCCTGACCGGGATGCCGGCCAGCGCCGCCGCTCGCTTGTTGCCACCGACCGCGACGAGCTGGCGGCCATACGTCGTCTTGCGCACCACGAAGGCGACGACGACGGCCAGCACGAACGCGATCAGAACCGTGTAGGGCAGCTTCCCGATGCCTCCGGTGCCCAAAGCGATGATGTCGGGGTCGCGGATCGTCTTGATCTCACCACCGACCAGGTTGGCCAGACCGCGGCCGGCCACCATGATGCCGAGCGTTGCGACGATGGGCTGTACGCCGACGTGTGCGACGAGGACGCCGGCGATGAGGCCGGTCCCCACGCCGCAGGCCAGCCCGAGCGCCAGCGCACCCGGTGCGCCGTAGCCGAGGTAGAGAGGGAAGACGGCGGCGGCCAGCGCCATCACGGCTCCGACCGACAAGTCGATGCCTTCGGTGCCGATCACGAGCGCCATCCCGAGCGCGACGATGAGCACGGGAGCGACTTGAGTCAGCTGCAGCAGGAGCACTCGCTCGCTGGCGATGTTGTCGGTGAAGATCAGGTTGAAGATGATCAGGGCTACCAAGGCGACATAGACGCCCTGCCGTCTGACCAGGTCGGCGTACTCGCCGCGCGTCCTGGTGGGCGCTGCGTTCCCGTCCCGGGAGGGCTCGTGGTCGTCTGCTGGGTCGGCTTTCACTGTGGCAGTCCCGGCCATCGGCTCACTCACCTCCCTTGTTCGCCGCGCCATTGGTATCCGTGGAACCGGCACCGGTCTGCGACAGCTCGTCGGCGGATCCGGTGCCACCGGCGAGCGCGGCAAGAAGCTTCGAGTTGCTCACGTCGGTGCCGGAGAGCTCCTGCACGACGTGCCCGTCGCGCAGGACCACCACCTTGTCGGCACCTTCGACGAGCTCGTCCATCTCACTCGAGATGAGAACGACCGCAAGGCCCTTCTCCGCAAGCTCGTCGATGAGGCCTTGCACCTCGCTCTTGGCCCCGACGTCGATACCGCGGGTGGGTTCGTCGAGCAGGAACACGGAGGGTTCCGTGCACAGCCAGCGCGCCAGCAGCACCTTCTGCTGGTTGCCGCCGGAGAGGCGGCTCACCAGCTGGCGGGGGCTGGACGCCTTGATCTGCAGCCGTCGCATGAACGTCTCGACGACCGCGTCGATCTTGGCCTCCGACACGATGCCCAGCCGCGACATCCGCGGCAGAACGGCGAGTGCGATGTTGTCGCGCACGGAGAGCTCCGGCACGATCCCCTCGGCCTTGCGGTCCTCGCCCAGCAAGGCGATCCCGGCCTTCAACGCACCGGTGACAGAGTTGGACTTCACCGGCGACCCGTTAACCGACACCTCACCGTGCTGCGTCTGCAAGGCGCCATAGATCGCCTTGACCGTCTCACTGCGACCGGCACCCAGCAGCCCACCCAGCCCGACGACCTCACCGGGTCGTACGTCGAGGTCGATCGAGCTCAAGGTGTTACGGACGTCGATGCCACGCACCTTCAGCGCGGGCTCGCGGCCCTGCAGGTGGGAGTCACCGAACTCGGTTGCGCCGCCACGCTGGACCTCGTCGACCGAGCGGCCGAGCATGTGCGAGACCAGCTGCAGCCTGGTCAGGTCGGCCATCGGGCCGTCGTGCACGTTCTCGCCGTCTCGCAAGACGGTGACCCGGTCACACAGCTCCCACAGCTCGTCGAGCCGGTGGGACACGAAAACGAGGCCGACGCCCTGGTCGCGCAGCTCACGGGCCACTCGGAACAAAGTGGCGACCTCGCGGCTCTCGAGCGACGACGTGGGCTCGTCCATGATGACGACACGGCTCTCGGTCGAGACGGCACGAGCAAGAGCAACCATCTGCTGTGCACCGAGGCCGAGGCGGCCGAGGTCCTCGGTGACGTCGGTATGGATCTGCAGCCGCTCGCACAAGGCTGCTGCCTGCTCGTTCATGGCCGCCACGTCGACCAGGCCGAAGCGGCCTCGCGGTTCGCGACCGAGGAAGATGTTACGGGCGACCGAGAGCAGCGGGACGAGGTTGACCTCTTGGTAGATGGTCGAGATGCCCTGCTGCTGCGCGTGCGCAGGGCTGTCGAACCGGACGTGGTCCCCGGCGTACAGCAGCTCACCGCCGTCGGGTGCGTAGACACCGGTCAGCACCTTGATCAGGGTCGACTTGCCGGCGCCGTTCTCGCCGACGAGGGCGTGCACCTGCCCCGCAGCCAAGCTGAAGTCCACGCCGCGCAGCGCATGCACGCCACCGAACGACTTGGTGACCGCGCGGGTCTGCAAGACCGGGCCGGCATACGTCGCCGACGGGGAGGTCTCTGCCGTGGCAGTCATGCAACGCTCCTGGGTCAGGGTGCAGCGCACGCGGGCATCGGTGATCGGTGATCGTGGTCATTGTGCCGCCTCGGCGGCACTTTGTGGAGCGCCCGCGGGTGAGGGCTAGGGGCCTCACCCGCGGGCGGTTGTCACGCTCAGAACGCGTTCGGCAGCTCCGACTCGGCGTTGTCAGGCGTGTATTCCTTGTCCTCGATGATGACGTCCTCAGGGATCGCCTCACCGCTGTAGAACTTCTGTGCGGTCTCGAACGCTAGTGGTCCGAACCGGGGGTTCGACTCGATGACGCCGTTGTACTTGCCGTCGGCCAGCAGCTGGACGGCGTCACGCGTACCGTCGATCGAGACGATCTTGATGTCGGTGCCAGGCTGCAGCCCTGCGGACTGGATGGCTGTCGCCGCGCCGATACCCATCTCGTCGTTCTCGGCGTAGATCGCAGTGATCTCCGGGTTGGAGGCCAGCAACTGCTCCGTCACGGCTTGTCCCTCGTCGCGCGCGAAGTTACCGGTCTGCTCAGCGACGATCTCGATGTTCGGGTACTTCGCCTTGACCTGGTCCTTGAAACCCGACGTGCGATCGTCGGTCACGTTGTTGCCCGAGGACCCGAGCAGGATGGCAACCTTCGCCTCCTCGTTGGTGGCGGCTGCGAGAGCGTCGGCCGCCCGCTTGCCCTGCTCCACGAAGTCGGAGCCGAGGAACGCGATGTAGTCCGAACATGGTTCGTTGGTGACCTTGCGGTCGATGGTGAGAACGGGGACGCCCTTCTCCTTGGCGGCGGTGAGGGCCGGGTCGAGGCCGTCGGAGTTGACCGGTGCGACGATGAGGAACTGCGCGCCCTGGTTGAGCATGTCCTGGATGTCAGAGATCTGCTTGGGCAGCTCGGCGTTGGCATTGGTCACGAGCAGCTTCTTGACGCCGACCTTCTGCGCCTCGTCCTTGATCGACTGCGTCTCGGCTGCACGGAAGGCCGCCGTGTCGGGCTCGCTCTGGGAGAAACCGACGATCGCGTCGGTCAGGTCGATCTTCTTGGCGCCGTACTTCTCCAACGTGCACCCGGAGCCCTCCGGAGCCGTGGTCTCTGGCGTCTTCACGACCTGCTCGCCGCCGGAGCCGGTCTGGCCCGACGTGCCTGGGTCGCTGTCGGTTCCGGAGTTGGTGCAGCCGGCGAGCACGATCGCGACCGCGCCTCCCAGCGCGAGGGCCCGGAGCGTGGGCCGCTTCGTCGTCCGTGTCATCGAGTTTCTCCTAGCTTCGAGGGTGTTGGATGGTGGTTCTTCGCGGGCGCCTCAGCGTCACCCACGGAGACGCGCGTCACATGATTGATGTGGACATTATCAAACACGATCTCACAGCAAATCGCAACAACGTCACGCCGGAGATTGGTGCGTTCCTCGCCCGCTCCTACCAGCCCGCAGCAGCCCCCGGCACCGTGAAGTGTCGGGAGCTGTCCGCGGACCGAGGGACTGCCTCTCAATTCGGTGGGGTGCTGAGCTGCGCCACCTCCTCGGGTGTCAGTGCGCGGTCGAACAGGCGCACGTCGTCGACCGCTCCCTGTAGGTAGTCGACCTTGTCTCCATTGAACTGCCCGCGGCCGATGACCGTGTTTCCGGTCGACCCAGGCGCGTAGCAGGCGTCCTGCTGGCCGACCTTCTGGCCGTCGACGTACAACGCGATGGTCCCTGCCTCGGCGTCGCGCACGCCGACCAGGTGGTACCAGCGACCCGTCTCAGGCTTGTCAGGAGACAGCGCGCGCAGTCCGACGAAGCTGAACGCCCACCGCTGGTCCGCGCCGGAGTACTGCAGGAAGAACGCGCTCGCGCCGCCGGTGTCTTGGCTCACCACGGTCTGGAAAGCGCCACCTGCCTCGTCGAGCTTGGCCCATGCCGAGACGCTGTAGCTGCCTGCGGTGTCCACCAGGCGGCCGCCGGTGTCGGCCTCGCCGCCGTCAAACGTCACGGCGGTGCCTTCCACTCCCGGGCCCCAACCGGTGGATCCGGTGAGCGTTGCATCGGCGTCGCCTTGGGAGTCCTCGGCCGTGGTGCCACTGCCTTCGTCGAACTTGTACGCGTGAACACCCTCGATGCCGGGTGTCCCGGGATCGTCGGAGACCGGGGCACCGGAACCGTCCGCGTTACGGATGATCGCCTGGTTCACCGCCCGCACCTGCCTGAAGTCCATCTTCTCGACCTGGCGGTCGTAGGTGAAGAACCCGTTGACCTCGTGCTCCACATCGGTGATCTGGGTGTAGATCGCACCGCTGATGCCGCACCGCAAGGCGGTTTGGAGCACCTGCCGCTGGTTCTGCACGTACAGCCGGGTGAGCTCCGCGGGAGTCTCTGCCATCTGGTAGGCGCCGCCGTCCTCGTACCACATGTGGTCTTCGACCTCGAGCCCGAAACCACCATGCTCACCGTCGATCGAGACCCGCGACTCGGTCGGGATGGGTGATGCCGGCCCGACGTACTGATGCCAGTCGATCACGTTGCCGCGACCGGAGTCGCCCTTCGATGCACAGCAGTTCACGCCGCTGTGGGCGTTGACGAGCCGGCTGGGGTCCTGCGCACCCACCTCGTCCGCGATGCGGCCGGTGGCCTGGCGGTCCCACTCGCCCCAACCCTCGTTGAAGGGGATCCAGCCGATGACGGAGGTCCAGGCGTCGTGTTCGCGCACCATCTCATGCAGCTCAGCCTCGAACTGCTGCTGGGCGTCGGCCGGAGGCGTCTCGTTGGATGTCTTCATCGCCGGCATGTCCTGCCAGACCATCAGGCCGAGCTTGTCTGCCCAGTAGTACCAGCGGTCGGGCTCGACCTTGATGTGCTTGCGCACGGTGTTGAAGCCGAGTCGCTTGTGCTCCACCAGGTCGAACCTCAACGCCCGGTCGGTCGGTGCGGTGTAGATGCCGTCCGGCCAGTAGCCCTGGTCGAGGGTCGACATCAGGAACGTGATCTTGTGGTTGAGCGTGATGTGCAGCCTGCCGTCCGCGCCCTTCGCGGTGCCGATCTCGCGCATCCCGAAGTACGAGCCGACGTCGTCGACCACCTTGTTCGCACGCTTCAACGTGACCTGGAGGTCGTAGAGGAACGGCGACGCCGGGGACCACCACTTGGCATCCGGCACCCGGACCTTGAGTGGCTGATCGGCGGGGCCGCTGACGGTACGCACCGTCTTGTTCCCGTCCTTGACACGCACCACCGCAGTGAGGTTGCCGTCGGCACCGCCGGTGTTCACGCCGAGCGTCAGCGTGTTGGTGTCGACGTCGGTCGCCATGTCGAGGTCGGCGACGAAGCCGCGTGCGACCGGCTCGATCCAGACTGTCTGCCAGATGCCGGACGCACCGGTGTAGAAGATGCCGCGGTCCGGAGTCAGCCGCTGCTTGCCGACCGGCTGCCAGGTCGCGTCGGCGCGGTCCTCGACGCCGACGATGACCTCCTGCAGGCCCGAACCCGTGACGGCGTTGGTGATGTCGGCGGTGAAGCCGTCGTAGCCGCCCTTGTGGGTGGCCACCTGGATGCCGTTGACGTACACCGTGGCCTGGTAGTCGACAGCACCGAAGTGCAGCTTGAGTCGCTCACCGTCCCCGATGCGCCAGGTCTTCGGGACGAGGATCGTCTTGCGATACCACATGTAGTCCTCGTGTCGCTGGATGCCTGACAGCGCGGACTCGGTGGGGTAGGGGACGAGGATGCGCTCGGCCAGCTTGTCGCCGAAAGGCGGACGCTCGAGCGGTGACGCGCCGGCGAACTGCCAGACGCCGTTGAGGTTCTTCCAGCGGTCGCGCGTCAGCTGCGGCCGCGGATACTCCTCCAGTGCGTTGCTCGGGGAGACGTCGTCAGTCCAGGGAGTGGTGAGCGGCGGCGTGCGCGGCTCCCAGCCGGCTGCCGGGTACGCGGTCGATGAGCCGACACCGGGTGCGGCGGAGACCGTGCTGAGAGCCAGCAGCGCAGAGACGCCGGCGGCAAGAGCCGCGAGGGTGCGGCGGTGGCGAGGTGGGGACAGGAGAGACATGGGGATGATCTACCTTCATCTCAGGTGCGGCGCCAGCCTGCCGCTGACGCTGAGGGACCGACCGGTGCCAGTACGTAACGAGTCGGCGTAATCAAGTTCACACAATGTCGCACGCGATGTCAACATTTCCGACCAGAAAGTTTCGCAGCGCCCTGTTCCAGGAATCAGCCCTGTGGTGGCTCGTGGGAGGGCGTCGGTTCCGCGACAGCCGTGCCGGTGCCGGCAGCCGAGGACCCGGACCCTCCCGTTGCGGTCGCGACCCGCACGCGGGCGATGCGGCGAGCGTCGAGCTCGGTGACGGTCAGGGTGTAGCGGTCGAAAATGGCCGACTCCCCGACTCCCGGCACGTGTCCGAGCTGCTGGACGATATAGCCGGCGACGGTCTCGTAGGGCCCGTCCGGCAGCACGAGCCCGGTCTCGTCCTCGAAGTCGTCGAGGTTGAGCAAGCCGTCGACCTCGAGATCACCGGTCAGCGAACGCGTCGTCTCCGGCTGGTCGACGTCGTACTCGTCCTTGATGTCGCCAATGAGCTCCTCGACGAGGTCCTCCAACGTGATGATGCCGGCCGTTCCGCCGTACTCGTCGACCACGATCGCGACGTGCGCACCCTCACGACGCATGTCGGTGAGCGCCGACAGTATCTGCCGGGTCGCGGGCAGCATCAACACGTCACGAGCGATCTCCTTGACCCGCACCGAGCGGCTCGACAGGTCGGGGTTGAGAAGGTCGCGCACGTGCACGAAGCCGACGACGTCGTCCGACGAGTCGCGGATGACGGGGTAACGCGAGTGCGGGTGCTGCAGGGCGAACCGGGCGGCCTTGTACGCCGGCGTCGCCGCGTCGATGAACGCGACCTCGGTGCGCGGGACCATTACCTCACGGATTTGGCGGTCGCCGGCCTCGAAGACATCCTCGACTATCTGCCGCTCCTCGGCACCAAGAGTCTCCGACCCCGACACCAGCTCACGGATCTCGGCATCGGTGATCCGCTCGCGCTGCATCTTCGGGTCGCCGCCGAGCAGCCGGACCACAAGGTTCGTCGAGACCGAGAGCATCCAGATGACCGGGCGGGCGAGCTTGGCGATCCGGTCGACCGTCGGCGCGACGATCAGCGAGAAGAACTCGGCGCGCTGCAGCGCCAGCCGTTTCGGGACGAGCTCACCGATGACGAGCGAGACGTAGCTGATCACGAGCGTGATGAGCACCAGCGCCGTCGTCTCCGGGGCAGGGATGTTCAAGTCCCGCAGCGAGGGCGCGAGTCGACCGGCGAGCCTGGCGCCGCCGAACGCCGCGGAGAGAAAGCCGAACAAGGTGACGCCGACCTGGACCGCGGCCAGGAACCGGTTGGGGTCGCTGTTGAGCCTCGCCACGATGTCGCCACGCCGGCCGGATCCTTGCAGTGCCTTGGCCTGGGCATCACGCAAAGAGATCAGCGCCATCTCGGCGATCACGAAGAAGCTGCCGAACAAGATGAAAACCAGGACCAGCGCGATGTCGCGGAACGTGCCGCTCACCATGTCCCCTCCCCGGTGAGCGGAACGGCGTAGCGGCACCGACTACTGCAGGGCTCCTCCATAGGGTTCCCAGCGTATCGGCAGCGTTCGGCCGCCGGAGACGCCACGCGGCCCCAGGCAATCCAGTTGAGTCGGCGCCCGGAGATCGGCAAGGTGGCGCCATGCGGTTTCCCGACGACGTACCCACCCTCACCCACGGCGACGTGGTGCTGCGGGCCCACCGCGCTGACGACGCCGACGCCGTGGTCGAGCAGTGCGTCGACCCGGTCTCGCTGGCGTGGACCACCGTCCCTCGCCCGTACACGCGGGCCATGGCCGAAGAGTTCATCGGTACGTCGGTCCCCGCGGGCTGGCGAAGCGGCGAGGAGCTCGCGTTCGCCCTCGAGTGCACCCACCCCGACGGCGAGCGGCGGTTCGGCGGCACGTTGTCGCTGCGAGACGAAGGTGCTCGGAGGTCAGAGCTCGCCTTCGGTGCTCACCCGGCCATCCGGGGTCGCGGCGTGATGACGACAGCCGTCAACCTGCTGCTCGACTGGGGCTTTGAGGACCGTGACGTCGAGACGGTGCTCTGGCTGGCGAACGAGGGCAACATCGCCTCCCGCCGGGTGGCGTGGAAGACCGGCTTCACCTTCGGTGGCACCGTGCGGCGCTGGCTCGACCACCGCGGTGAGTACCCCAACGCCTGGATCGGTGCCCTGCACCGCGACGACCCACGCGAGCCGACGACCAGCTGGCTGACCCCGCCTCGCCTGGTGGGGCGGCGGGTGGCGCTGCGGCCGATGCGGGTAGCCGACGTGCCCCGGATCGTGGAGGGCTGCCGCGACCCGCAGGCACAGCACTGGCTGTCTTTCCTGCCGACGCCCTACGCCGAGCAGGATGCCCGCGACCACCTGGCTCGGGTCCAGCTCGCCCAGGCCGACGGATCGCTCCTGCAGTGGGCGGTCGCCGACCCGGAGAGCGATGCCATCGTGGGCAACGTCGGGTTCCCGCGGATGCGGCGTGGCAACGCCGAGGTCGGCTACTGGACCCACCCGGATGCGCGCGGCCGAGGCGTGATGACCGAGGCCGTCTCACTCGCAGCCCGGCACGCGTTCGCGCCGGCGGCCGACGGTGGACTGGGCATCGACCGGCTGTTTCTCAGGGCCGCCGCGGGCAACGTGGCGTCACAGCAGGTCGCGCGGGCCAACGGCTTCACCGAGTACGGCAGGGAGCGCGCGGCCGAGCGCCTCGGCGACGGTTCCTACACCGACATGGTGCTCTTCGACCTGCTCCGCGACGAGTGGCAGAGGCGTCGGCCATGACGTTCCCCGACGTGGTGCCGGTGCTCACGGACGGTCGGGTGGCGCTTCGCGCCCACCGGCCGGACGACCTGGAAGCGATGCACGAGCAGTGCACCGACCCCGACACCCAGCGCTGGACCAGCGTTCCCGCGCCCTACTCGCGGGCGGACGCCGCCGCGTTTCTCGCGAGCCGGGCGGACGGCTGGGAGATCGGCAGCGGCTGGTCGTTCGCCGTCGAGGCACCCGATGGCCTGGGACCGAGCCGCTTCAGTGGTTCCATCGGGATCCGTCTCCTCGGCCCCGGGCTGGGCGAGATCGGCTTTGGCATGCATCCCGACGTACGCGGCCGTGGCGTCACTACCGCGGCGGTGAGGCTGCTCCTCGACTGGGCCTTCACGGTCCAGGGCCTGCAAACGATGCTGTGGCAGGCGATCGAGGGAAACGACGCCTCGCTGCGGGTCGCGTGGAAGACGGGTTTCACCTTCGAGGGCAGGACGCGGGCGCACGTCCCGCAGCGCGGGCAGCAGGTGGACGGCTGGCGCGGCACGCTGGCTGCCGGCGACTCGCGTGAGCCGAAGACACGCTGGCTTGATGCCGTCACGCTCACTGATGGACACGTCCGGCTGCGAGAGCTACGGCTCGGCGACGAGCAGCGATACCTGGAGACGATCAACGACCCCGAGTCCCAGCGCTGGCTCGGCACCATCCCGTTCCCACGAGACCCAGCTGGCTTTGGCCGCTACTACGCTCGCCGCTGTCTCGGCAGTGCCGCGGGCGCGTCGGTCGAGTGGGTCGTCGCGGACGCCGACGACGACCGCTACCTCGCCACCATGAACCTCTTCGGCTTCCACAGCCTCGACTACCGCTCCGCCGAAGTGGGCTATCGCACGCATCCGGACGCGCGAGGCCGCGGAGTGCTCAAGGCGGCGATGCGGCTGGTGCTCGAGCATGCGTTCGGCTCCCCCGACGACGGCGGCCTCGGGCTCGGGCGCGTGTCGTTGGGCGCGGGCGACGGCAACGTGGGCTCCCAGGGAGTGGCGCTCGCGACTGGCTTCACTGCGACCGGTCGGGACCGGCAGTGCTACGACCTGCTCGACGGTTCGGTCGTCGACCTGGTGCGCTTCGACATCCTGAAGTCGGAGTTCGCGACCGGGGTCGACCTGCGCCTCAGGTGATCACCCCAACGAGATGCCCGGGAGACCCGGTCAGGTTCGCTGACGTGAGCCTGTGCTTAAGGTCAGTGCAACAGTTCGGGGTCCACGGACGTCTATAGAGGTGTGAGGCAGATCGGTTCAGATCCAGTATCAGGCGGTGATCTGGGTGAGTTCTTCGCCAACCAGGGTCAGTCGCTGCTGAGGTTCGCATACCTGCTCACGGCTGGTCAGCGCGCTGAGGCCGAGGACCTGGTGCAGACTGTCCTCGCACGACTGATGGCCCGCGGGTTGGAAGATCTGGATGATCCCCTGGCCTACGCTCGTCGCGGCATCGTGAACGAGCACCGCAGCCTTGGACGGCACGCTGCAGTAGTGCGCAAGGTGCTCCCCCGTCTGGCCACTGAGCGCGACGGCGAGGCCGGGGTCGAGACTGAGGACCGACTGACGGTGCTCGACGCCCTCAGCGCTCTGACGGATCGAGAACGGGCCGTGATCGTACTGCGGTACTACGAGGACCTGCCCGATCTCGAGATCGCTTCGATCGTCGGATGCTCGCGGCCCACCGTCAGATCCCTGACCCACCGCGCAATGCCCAAGCTGCAGGCGCGGCTGAGCGAAACCTATGGACCGAGCGGCGCATGTGCGTCCGATTCTCCCGAGAGGAGTGGTCATGACGACTGACTTCGAGAGCCAGCTGCGGACCCAGCTTGCAGACGCGGCCGAGCGGGCGCCGGTGTTCACCGGAGTCGACTCGGAGCGTGCCGTCACCCAGACGAGCGCGCCTACCGACGCGAGCCGGCACCGCCGGCGGCGCCGTTGGTTGGCCTTAGCGGCAGCCGCCGCAGCCGTCGCTGCAGTCGCCGCAGCGGGCGTGTCGTGGTGGCCAGTCGGGAGCGGAGGAGGCGACGGGGCAGCGGTGTGCGCCTCCGAGCTCGTGCTGGATGGAAACGTCTACCAGGAGGACGGGGAGCTCGTGCGAGTCCCACGACATGGCCCAAGCCTGGGCAAAGCAGTGAGGCCTGCCTGCGGCGATGGAGAAGGGATGAGCGTCGCAGAACAGGTGGAGGCGTTCGAACTGCCCGGCGTCAGCCCTGACATTGCATTCTTCGCAAATGGCGGCGTGTGGTTGAGCGGGGGCCTGCAGGACTGGCCCGCCTGGGCGGAGGAGTTGAGCAAACCTGTCCCCTGCACCGGCGCTGGGGAGACGACGATCGGCGGCACCGTGATCGGCATCAACGCACCTCAGGTCGAGAAGGCCTACGATTTCCGGATCCCCTACACGGCGAACTTCCTTGCAGACGAAGGCTCGACCCTCCCGCTGACTGAGTACACCAGTGTCACCATCCGGATGCGTGTTACGGCGGCGACCACCGGTGGCCGCGACGATGAGTTCCTCCGCTTGGCACTGAGCGACGCGGCCCGTGTCACGGCAACCGTGCGGTGCGACGGTGCACACTTCGAAGCCACCTCTCTCAAGCTGGCTCCCTGACCTCGTTCGCAGAGTCATCTCCCACTCGGCGGAAGCGTCCGGGCCCTTGCTGCCAGCGGTTCAGTAAATGCCCTGTAAAGCCAGAACGTCTCCTTTGCCGAGGGTCCGCATTTTAGTGGTGCAGATTGGGACGTACTCAAACATCGTTGGTGCGCTTCGACATCCTCAAGCCAGAGGTTCGACGCCCGGCGCCGCTGAACCTCAGGCGTCGAGAGCTGCGCCACTTCGACGTACGACCGGGTCCTTGTCGCTCCAGGGGAAGTTGATCCACTTGTCAGTACGACGCCACGTGTAGTCGCACTTCACGACGGAGTAAGGCTTCTCGTAGAGCACGGCGGTCCGAACCTCTCCGACCTTGCCGGCGACGAACTCCTGGACCGAGCGCAGCGTGTAGCCGGTGTCCGCAACGTCGTCCGCGATGAGGATCCTGGCGGCGCCTAGGTCGACGAAGTCCGGTGCGGGCGGCAGGATGCGCGGCACCTCGAGCCGCTCGTCGACGCCGGTGTAGAACTCGACGTTCATCGTGTACGTGTTCTTCACCGCGAGGGCGTAGCCGAGCGCCCCGCCGATGAGCAGCCCGCCACGCGCGATCGACAAGATCATGTCCGGCTCGTAGTCGTCGGCGATGCGCTGCGCGATCTCTCGGGCCGCCGCACCGAACATGTCCCACGTCAGCGTCTCTCGCTCTGCTGTCACATCGCCCACCCTAGGAGGCCCGCACGCCAGCACGCCTGCCCGCCCTCGATGTTCGGAAATGTTTGACAGTGCGACGAGTCGTGTACGACTCTGGTCGCCATGACCACCTCTGCGCACCTCGACTCTGCTCGCAGCGACGCCACGCCTCGTCGGAGCGGCTGATGCTCGCCGCGCAGCGCCAGACGGCGATCCTCGACGCCGTCCGCCGCCAGGGGGCGGCGCGGGTGGCCCAGCTCGCCGAGGAGCTGTCGGTCTCGGAGATGACGATCCGGCGCGACCTCGACGCGCTCGCGGCCAACGGGCTGGTGGCCAAGGTGCATGGCGGTGCGACGCTGGCCGGCAACAACAGCACGTACGAGCCCGGGTTCACCGCGAAGTCCGACCAGCAGCGGCCGGAGAAGGCCGCGATCGCCGCCGCGGCAGCCGAGATGGTGCAGCCAGGGATGGCGGTCGGCCTGTCGGCGGGGACTACGACCTGGACGCTCGCCCACCTTCTCAAGACGGTGCCGGGCATCACCGTCGTCACCAACTCCATCCGGGTCGCGAACGTGTTCCACGAGGACCCGGGCACCGACCAGACGATCGTGCTCACCGGCGGCGTCCGGACGCCGAGCGACGCCCTGGTCGGCCCGGTTGCGGCAAAGACGCTCCAGTCCATGCACCTGGACATCGTGTTCATGGGTGTGCACGGCTTCGACATCCGCGCGGGGTTCACCACCCCGAACCTGCTGGAGGCCGACACCGACCGCGAGCTGGTCAAGGCGGGCAGACGGCTCGTGGTGCTCGCCGACCACACCAAGGTCGGGGTGATCGGGATCAGCACGATCGCCACCCTCGACCAAGCTGATGCGGTCATCGTCGACGACGCCCTCGACCCCGGCCTGCGCGCGGAGCTCGAGGAGCATCTCCACCACCTGATCACGGCGCGGTCCAAACGAAGTTCCTCATGACCGTGCGCTGGGCCGCCCCCGGCCGGGTCAACCTGATCGGTGAGCACGTCGACTACCAGGACGGGCTGGTGCTTCCCTTCGCGCTGTTGCAGCAGACCACGGCCGCGGTCGAGCGTCGGGCAGGTGGCGAGGTCGTGGTCCGGTCGCGCGGACAGGAGAGCTCGTTTCCCGTGGCGACCTCGCCCGGCGCGGTCGAGGGGTGGGCGGCGTACGTCGCCGGTGTGGTGTGGGCGCTGCGCGAAGACGGAGCCGACGTACCCGGTCTCAGCATCGACCTGGACAGCGACGTCCCGGTAGGTGCAGGACTGTCGTCGTCGGCCGCACTCGAGTGCGCGGTCGCTGCGGCGCTCGACGACGAGCTGGGGCTGGAGCTGTCCCCGACCGCACTGGCGACCATCGCGCGCCGAGCCGAGAACGACTATGTCGGCGCACCGACTGGAGCCATGGACCAGATGGCCTCGATGCTAGGTGAGAGCGGGCATGCGCTGCTGCTCGACTGCCGCGACCTGTCGACCCGGCAGGTGCCGTTCGACCTCAGCGGCGCCGGCCTCACCCTGCTCGTGATCGACACCCACGCCGAGCACTCCAACGTCGGCGGCGCGTACGCCGACCGGCGCAGCGACTGTGAGGCAGCAGCGGCCGGGCTCGGTTTGTCGACGTTGCGCGACGCACGGCTGGCCGACCTGCCACGCGTCACTGATGCCGTGCATCGCCGGCGCGCACAGCACGTGGTGTCCGAGATCGCCCGCGTGCGGGAGGTCACAGCCATTCTCGACGCCGGTCGACCCGGCGACATCGGCGCGCAGCTGTCGGCGTCGCACCTGTCGCTGCGCGACGACTTCGAGGTCTCGTGCGACGAGCTGGACGAAGCCGTCGACGCGGCGTTGGCCGCGGGCGCGCTCGGGGCGCGGATGACCGGCGGGGGGTTCGGCGGCTGCGCGATCGCGCTGGTGCGTGACAATGACGTCCCCGCCGTGGAGCAGCGGGTTCAGGCGGCATACGACCGCCGAGGCTGGCGCGCCGCCGACATCTTCGCGGCAACCCCCAGCCGCGGCGCTCACCGCGTGGACTGACCGCACTCCAGCACCATGTGTACCACAGGCTCCACTGCCAGTCGCGCGTTTGCCAACCGGCGAGAGATGTGGTTAGGCGAGCTTCGACGCGAGGTTGTCGTCGAGGGCGGCCAGGAACTCTTCGGTGGTCAGGAACTCCTGGTCCTTGCCGACGAGGAGGGCGAGGTCCTTTGTCATCTTGCCGCTCTCGACGGTCTCGACGCAGACGCTCTCGAGCGCCTGGGCGAACCCGGTCACCTCCGGGGTGTTGTCGAGCTTGCCCCGGTGCTTCAGCCCGCCGGTCCAGGCGAAGATCGATGCGATCGGGTTGGTCGACGTCGGCTTACCCTGCTGGTGCTGGCGGAAATGACGGGTCACAGTGCCGTGCGCGGCCTCGGCCTCGACCGTCTTGCCGTCAGGCGTCATCAGCACCGACGTCATCAGGCCGAGTGAGCCGAACCCCTGTGCGACCGTGTCGGACTGCACGTCGCCGTCGTAGTTCTTGCAGGCCCAGACGTAGCCGCCCTCCCACTTCATCGCGGCGGCGACCATGTCGTCGATGAGACGGTGCTCGTAGGTCAGTCCCGCAGCATCGAAGTCGGCCTTGAACTCGTCGTCGAACACCTGCTGGAAGATGTCCTTGAAGGCGCCGTCGTAGGCCTTGAGGATCGTGTTCTTCGTGGACAAGTAGACCGGGTACTCGCGCTGCAGGCCGTAGGAGAACGACGCCCGGGCGAAGTCGGCGATGGACGCGTTGAAGTTGTACATGCCCATCACGACGCCACCGTCCGCTGGCATCTGCACGACCTCGTGCTCGATCGGCGCGGAGCCGTCGGTCGGCGTGTAGGTGATGGTCACCGTGCCGGGACCGGGAACCTTGAAGTTGGTGGACTTGTACTGGTCGCCGTGCGCGTGCCTGCCGATGATGATCGGCTTCGTCCACCCGGGCACGAGCCGGGGGATGTTGCTGATGATGATGGGCTCACGGAAGACCACGCCGCCGAGGATGTTGCGGATCGTGCCGTTCGGCGAGACCCACATCTTCTTGAGGCCGAACTCCTCGACCCGTGCCTCGTCCGGCGTGATCGTGGCGCACTTGACGCCGACGCCGTACTGCTTGATCGCGTTGGCCGCGTCGATGGTGATCCGGTCGTCGGTGGCGTCCCGGCTCTCGATGCCGAGGTCGAAGTACTGCAGGTCGACGTCGAGGTACGGGTGGATCAGGCGGCCCTTGATGAACTGCCAGATGATCCGCGTCATCTCGTCACCGTCGAGCTCGACGACGGGGTTGGTCACCTTGATCTTGGCCATGGAGCGTGTCTCCTGAGGTTCGGTCTCCGCAGATTGCTTGACGTCAAGATATCTCAGGGCAGGTACGCCGTCGAACCGCCTTCACCCGGCCGCCTCCGCACGCCCTGGGCTTGCTAGCGTCTCGACAATCGTCCTCCGTCGTCTCAATCCGCAGGAGTCACCCGTGAGCGCCACCCCCGTCAAGGTCGCCGTCACCGGCGCCGCCGGCCAGATCGGCTACAGCCTTCTCTTCCGGATCGCCAGCGGTTCGCTGCTCGGGCCGGACACCCCAGTGGAACTGAGACTGCTGGAGGTGTCGCCGGCGTTGCAAGCGCTCGAAGGCGTCGTGATGGAGCTCGACGACTGTGCATTCCCGGCACTGTCGGCGGTCGAGATCGGTGACGACCCCAACGTGATATTCGACGGGGTGAGCCTGGCGCTGCTCGTCGGTGCCCGCCCCCGCACCAAGGGCATGGAGCGCGGCGACCTGCTGGAGGCCAACGGGGCCATCTTCAAGCCGCAAGGCAGGGCCCTCAACGACCACGCCGCCGACGACGTGCGTGTGCTGGTGACGGGCAACCCCGCCAACACCAACGCGTTGATCGCGATGAGCAACGCCCCCGACATCCCCACCGACAGGTTCAGCGCGCTGACGCGGCTCGACCACAACAGGGCGCTCAGGCAGCTCGCCGCCAAGGCCGGGGTGAGCGTCAACGACCTCGCCAAGATGACGATCTGGGGCAACCACTCGTCGACGGCGTACCCCGACGTGTTCCACGCCGAGGTCAACGGCGCCAACGCCGCCGAGACGGTCAACGACCAGAGCTGGATCGAGAACGACTTCATCCCGACGGTGCAGAAGCGTGGTGCCGCGATCATCGAGGCGCGTGGCGCGTCGAGCGCCGCCAGCGCCGCGAGCGCGACCGTCGACGCCGCCCGCGACTGGCTGCAGGGCACGACGGACGGCGACTGGACCTCGATGGCCGTCCGCTCCGACGGTTCTTACAGTGTGCCGGAGGGCCTGGTTTCGTCCTTCCCGGTGACCACCCGTGATGGCAGCTGGGAGATCGTGCAGGGCCTCGACATCGACGACTTCTCTCGGCAGCGCATCGATGCCACCACCGGCGAGCTCGCCGAGGAGCGCGACGCGGGCAAGGAGCTGGGCCTGCTCGGCTGACGCCCTCCGATTCGTCCGGCTGGTGCGGGCGCCCCCCTCCGATTCGTCCGGCTGTGCCCGCAGACTTTGGGCGAGCGCTGGTCGGACGAATCGCTGTCAGGCGAGCGCTGCTGGTCGGACGAATCGCTGTCAGGCTGGTGCGGGCGGGATCGCGGTGGCGAGCACGATCATGCCCGTGCAGCAGATCGCCAGCGCCGTGAGGTCGACATAGCGGCGCCGCACCCGGAGCATCCCCGCGCGTTCCTCGGGCAGCACGGCACGCGCCAGGAACGCCAACCCGAAGGCGCACCCCATCACGCTGGTGCCGGTGCGCCAGGCGCCGTACGCGACGATGCCGAGACCGACGAACAGCACGCCGAGCACAATCAGATAGATGATTCCGCCCGTCGTGGACGGCTTCTTCAGCCAGTTCACCGCAGTCCGGCCGCGCGCTCGGCGGCCTCGACGACATTGGTGAGCAGCAGCGCCCGGGTCATCGGTCCGACGCCGCCCGGCATCGGTGCGATGTGCGCGGCGACCTCCACAACTCCAGGTGCGACGTCTCCGACGAGCCCGGCTTCGGTGCGAGACGTCCCGACATCGAGGACGACGGCGCCCGGACGCACCATCTCCTCGGTGATCAGCCCGGCAACCCCGGCCGCGGCGACGACGATGTCAGCGCGTTGCACGTGCGCAGCGAGGTCCTTCGTGCCGGTGTGGCACAGCGTCACCGTGCAGTTCTCCGTACGCCGGGTCAGCAACAGACCGAGCGGGCGGCCGACGGTGACACCCCGGCCGACAACGCAGACCTCGGCGCCTTCGAGCTTCACGTCGTACGCGCGCAACAGCTCGACGATCCCCCGCGGTGTGCACGGCAGCGGTCCCTCCGCCATCAGCACCAGGCGCCCGAGGTTCATCGGGTGGAGTCCGTCGGCGTCCTTGTCAGGGTCGACGAGCTCGAGCGCGCGCTGCGAGTCGAGGTGTCGAGGCAGCGGCAGCTGCACGATGAATCCCGTGCAGGTGGGATCCTTGTTGAGCGCAACGATGCGCCCCTCGAGAAACTCCTGGTTGATGTCGGCCGGGTGGTGCTCACGCAACGACGCAATGCCCACCTGCGCGCAGTCGCGGTGCTTGCCGGCGACGTAGGACATGCTCCCCGGGTCGGCACCGATCAGCACCGTACCGAGCCCTGGCGTGACGCCCACTTCCGCGAGCCGCTCGACGCGTTGCTTGAGGTCGTCCTTGATGGCCGCCGCGGTCGCCCGGCCGTCGAGGATCTGCGCAGTCACGCGCCGATTGTGTCACGCCACCGATCGGCCGGACCCGACGTACACCGGACCCATCTGCGTGTGCGTGCACCCTCTCCCTCCCGCGAATTGCTGGGGAGGGGCAGGTACGCCGGTCGGAGGCGCGTCAGTGGGCGAAGTGACGGGTGCCGGTGAAGTACATCGTGGCGCCGGCCTGCGCAGCCGCTGCGACGACCTCCTCGTCGCGCATCGACCCGCCGGGCTGTACGACGGCGCGTACGCCGGCTTCCAGCAGCACCTCCAACCCGTCCGCGAACGGGAAGAACGCGTCCGAGGCAGCGAACGACCCGCGGGCCCGGTCACCGGCGCGAGCCACCGCGAGCCGCGCGGAGTCGACCCGGTTGACCTGACCCATGCCCACCCCGACGGTGGCGCCGGCCGAAGCGAGCAGGATCGCGTTGGACTTCACCGACCGGCACGCCCGCCACGCGAACGCGAGGTCGACCAGCCCGCTCGCATCGAGCGGCTCCCCAGTGGCCAACGTCCAGCCGGTCGGCTCGTCGCCCGGGGACTGGAACCTGTCGGTCATCTGGGCGAGCATCCCGCCGCTGACCTGCCGCCACTCGACAAGGGCGCCAGGAGGCAGGGGGCAGAGCAGCAGCCGCACATTCTTCTTCCGCGTCAGCACCGCGACCGCCTCGTCGTCGAACGCCGGCGCGGCCACCACCTCCGTGAACACGTCGGCGACCTGTTCCGCCATAGCCACCGTCACCGGGCGGTTGGCGGCAATCACCCCGCCGTACGCCGACACCGGGTCGCACGCGTGCGCCTTTGCGTGCGCGTCAGCGATGTCGGTGCCGATCGCGATCCCACACGGGTTCGCGTGCTTGATGATCGCGACCGCCGGCTCGGCAAAGTCGTACGCCGCCCGGTGGGCCGCCTGCGTGTCGACGTAGTTGTTGTAGCTCATCTCCTTGCCGTGCAGCTGCTCCGCCTGTGCAAGTCCCGGCTGACTCGCCAGGTCGGAGTACAACGCCGCCGGCTGGTGCGCGTTCTCGCCGTAGCGCAACACCGACCGACGCTCGAAGGTCAGTCCCGCGAAGTCCGGCCAGTCCTCCTGCGCGTCGGTCGCCAGCTGCTGGGCGAACCACTCGGCGACCTGCACGTCGTACGCCGCCGTGTGCGCGAACGCCGCCGCAGCCAGCTGCTGCCGCTGCGCCAGCGAGTAGCCCCCGGCGGCAAGCGCTGAAATCAGGTCGTCGTACTGCGCCGGCGACGTGACGACCGCAACGCTCGGGTGGTTCTTGGCCGCCGCCCGCACCATCGACGGGCCACCGATGTCGATGTGTTCCACACATTCCTCGCGCCCGGCGCCTGACGAGACCGTCTCACGAAACGGGTACAGGTTCGAGATCACCAGATCGAACGCCTCTACGCCGAGGTCAGCAAGCTGCTCGCGATGCGACTCCAGCCGCTGGTCAGCGAGGATGCCGGCGTGCACGCGCGGGTGCAGCGTCTTCACCCGCCCGTCGAGGCACTCGGGGAAGCCAGTCAGCTCCTCGACCTTCGTCACCGCCACCCCAGCGGCGGCGATCCGGACGGCCGTCGATCCCGTCGACACGATCGCGACGCCTGCGCCGTCGAGAACCTGCGCCATCTCTTCGAGACGGGACTTGTCGTAAACAGAGATGAGTGCCCGTCGAAGGGGCCGAACATCGTTACTCACAAGAGAATTGCCTTCCTGCCGGTGATGGTGAACCCGCGGCGGCCGATCCGCCCGACCGCATCGACGAGCATGGCCCGTTCGGCCACCTTGATCCGCTCGTGCAGCGACGCCGTGGTGTCGTCGTCCTCCACGGGCACCGCGACCTGCGCCAGTATCGGCCCGGTGTCGACTCCTGCGTCGACGACGAAGAGCGTGGCACCGGTGACCTTGACGCCATGCTCGAGCGCCTCCTGCGGCCCACGCATCCCCGGGAACGACGGCAACAACGCCGGATGGGTGTTCACCGTGCGACCGCCGAACCGGCTCAGGAATGCCGGCCCGGTCAGCTTCATGAAGCCGGCGAGCACCACCAGGTCAGGCTCGTACGCCGCCACCGCGTCGCTCAGGGCGGCGTCCCAAGCCGCTCGGTCGGCGTACGCCGACAGCGGCAGCTCGAACGTCGCGATGCCGGCGGCGGCGGCGCGGGCGGCCCCACCGGTGCCTGACCGGTCGGCGCCCACGGCCACCACTGCGGCGCCGTACGCCGGATCACGGCACGCGTCGAGGAGCGCCTGCAGGTTGGTGCCGGCTCCGGAGACCAGGACGACGAGACGCGCGGACACACAGGCTCCTCACATGGGTGGCGACGACCGAGGCACACGATAGCGAGAACGCCGGCAGCCACCGGGCCCCAGCCGCGAGGATGCGATCCCTCAGGAGTCGTCACGGCGGGATCGCACGCTGACCACCCAGCGCGCGCCAGCCGCCGTCACCGCTCCACCCAGCAGGAACGCCAACGCGCAGACGAGCATCGTGCCCCAGACGTCCGGCCCGACGTCTTGCATGCGTCCCGGTCCGATCGACCCGCGGGCGAGCCCGGTCAAGGCCCCGAATCCGACGCCGCCCACCAGTCCGGCCAGACCACCACGCAGCGCCGCGTGGTCCGGTCCGTACACCGGATAGCGCCGCACCGCCACCACACCCGCAACCGAGCCGGCCAGCACTGGCAGCACGATGAGGGCACTCAGCCACCACGCGGAGCCGTCGCCTTGCGGCAGGACTCCCAGCAGCGGGAACGCCGGCAGCGCATCGAGGTGGATGTCTCCGGGTGCGACCGACGTGCCGGAGCCGAGCGCAAAGCCCGGGCCGGCGATGAACGCCCCTGCACTCAGCACGGCGTTGGGCACCAGCACCGCGCCGAGCATGGCGAGCACGACGCCACCGAGCACGCCCGCCCGTGCGCCTTCGGCAAGCGTCACCACGTCGCTGAAGTGCGCGACCAGGCTCACGGTGAAAAGGACCCCTCCGGCCGCCAGCATCACTGCCGCTCCGGTGACGCCGCCATGCAGGCCGGCGCGAAGCTCCTCCGGCAGCAGCGCAAAGAGCTGTCGGTCTCGGCCGGACCCTCGCAGTACGCCGACGCCACCGATCAGCAGCGCCAGCAGAGCCGGCGCCACGGCGCTGCGGACCAGGCCGGCGTGCACCGTCTCAGTCGCGGCGAGGGTCGCGACGACGATCCCGATGCCGCCGTACGCGATGGTGGCCGCGAGCACACCGGCGACGACATCGCGCCAGCTCCGCACCACGGAATGGGCACCGGCCCAACGACCGCTGCGATACAGCAGCCACCCCCACAGTGCGAGCAGGCCCAACGGCACGGCCGTGAGCGGCGCCCCCTGCACCACGAGGCCGGAGCCGTTGCCGACGAGCCAGCCGAGCGCACCGGTTCGGACAGCCGAGCCGAACGCGCCGCTACCACCGGAGAACCACACGGCCACGGAGATGGCGAGGCAGCCGATCAGCCCGACCGCGGCGCTGCAGGCGACCGCCATCACAGCCGACAGCGCCAGTGGCCGCGTGGGCGTGGGCACGGTGGGCCGGACCCTCAGGATCGGCCGCGACAGGAGGTCGGTCATTGCCGTTCATCGTCTCCCGCGGGCACCGGGGGTCCCGGCTGACACGCCGCACGGGTGCTCCTCGGCCGCGTTCACCCCGGCAGCAGTTTGGCCCGGCGGCAGTTTGGCTTGCACGCGTGGGACTCGTTACCGTCGAAGAAGTCCACTTCCTCAACCTCGCAAGGAGCTACGTCGATGTCGCGCGCTGACGCATACGCTGCGTTCTACCGCGAGAGTCGGGCTCGGCTGCTGGTGCAGGTCTACGCGTACTGCGGTGACACCGAGGTCGCCCAGCGAGCGCTTTCCGACGCCTACGTAGCCGCCGCGCACCACTGGGGCAAGCTGGCCAAGCTCCCCGACCCGGACCCGTGGATGCGCGAGCGAGCCTTCCGGGCAACCCACAGCGCCCACAACCGCGCCCGCAAGCCGTGGTACGTCCGCGCCAAGCGGACCGCAGACGAGCACCGCGACCTGCTCCACGTCCTGCAGTCGCTCGCACCGGTCGACCGGCAGCTCCTGATCCTGCGACGGCTGGCCGGCCTCGACCTCGCCCAGGCCGCCCGAGAGTCGGGGCTGACCGACGAAGCGGCCGCGGCCTCGCTGCAGGCTTCCGCCGACCACCTCCGCCGCACTGGCGCCGATCCGTCGCCCGACGGCCTCAGCAACGCGCTGGCCGGCCTGCGACACGACCTGACCGCGGAGCCCGTGGAGCGGGCCAGCCGGTTGCGTCGCGAAGGCAACCGTCGCCGGCATACGCACATGACCTTGGCCGCCCTGCTCTCGCTCGCGCTCGTCATCGGCGCAGGGGCGCTCACCGCCGCGAAGTCGCCGCTGCCCAGCAGCCCCGAGGCAAGCGCACCGACGCCGGACCGGCCGGCCCCCACCACCGACCCCGGCGACGCAGAGTCGGAGCAGACCTTCGACACCGCCGAGCTGACCCCTCTTCGGGACATGAGGAAACTGCGCACACCGCGTCCGTGGCGCCTCACCGGCACGTCTCCCGACTTCGGTGTCACGAGGCCGTACGACGAGTGTCTGCTCGCCGTTCCCAGCGACCCACGGGCCGAGCACTCGCTCGTCCGCACGTTCGAGTCCGGCCAGGGCAGGCGTCCCCTCGTCGCGACGCAGTCGCTCGAGGTGTCGAGATCGACCGGCGCCGCCGACCGCAACTACCTACGGCTGGTGAAGATGTACTCCGGGTGTCTCGCCGACAACCACCAGGTCGAGCGCTACGCGCTGCTGCGTGGCGTCGGCGACGCAGGCAGCCTCATCACGATGCGGTACGTCGACCGCCGGGGCATCCACTACCAGCAGGTGGCGATCGCACAGTCCGGCAGCTCGGTCATCACCTGGATCGTCGACTCTCCCAGCGCCGCCCCGGTGCTCGGCACCCGGCTCGTGGTCCTGACCGCATCTTCGGTGCACCGGGTCTGCGCCGCATCGCTGGGCAGCTGCGGTCGCCGGCCGTACCTCGCGGTGGAGCAACCACCGCCGAGCCTCGACCGTGCCAAGGGCTTCCTCACCGCCGTCGACCTGCCTGTCTTCGACGGCCTCACCGACCCGTGGGTCCCCACCAGGCCGAGCACCGCGCAGGTCAACCCAGCCGCCACCGAGTGTGACCGCGCCGACTTCGTCGGAGCCGGGGCACAGCAGGTTCGGGCGCGCAGCTTCGTCGTGCCCGACGCAGAACGGCTGCCGAGCATCTTCGGAATGACCGAGACCGTGGGCAGGTTCGCCTCCGTCGAGACGGCAGAGGCGTTCCTCGACCAGGTCGACACGTCGGTCCAGGGCTGCAACGAGCGCCAGGTCTCCGTCGAGGTCAACTCGACCACCCCCATCACCGTGACCCAAGGCGACGGGCGCACCTACGAGATCACGCTGATGGCGTCGGAGTCCCGCACCATCACGTTTCGCGTGGCGCTCATCCGCGTCGGGACTCAGGTCGCCCAGATCACGTTTACCCCGAGTGCGCGGTTCGACATGTCACCCGAGGAGTTCGACCAGGTAGTCGAGCGCGCCGCCCTCCGCGCCACCCAGGCGTGACGCACTAGCTCTGGATCAGCTCGCGGATGAGCTGCGCCGTCTCCGACGGCGTCTTGCCGACCTTGACGCCGGCGGCTTCCAAGGCTTCCTTCTTGGCCTGCGCGGTTCCCGACGAACCGGACACGATCGCACCGGCATGTCCCATCGTCTTGCCTTCCGGAGCAGTGAAACCGGCGACGTAACCGACGACAGGCTTGGTGATGTTGTCTTGGATGTACGCCGCCGCGCGCTCCTCGGCATCGCCACCGATCTCGCCGATCATCACGATCGCGTCGGTGTCGGGATCGTCCTGAAACGCTTGCAGCACGTCGATATGGGTCGTCCCGACGATCGGGTCACCGCCGATGCCGACCGCCGACGAGAAGCCGATGTCACGCAGCTCGTACATCATCTGGTAGGTCAACGTGCCCGACTTCGATACGAGGCCGATACGCCCGGCCTCAGTGATGTCCGCAGGGATGATGCCGGCGTTGGACTTGCCGGGGCTGATGAGCCCAGGGCAGTTGGGACCGATGACGCGTGAGGTGCCCTTCGACTGGGCATAGGCGAAGAACTCGGCCGTGTCCTTGACGGGCACCCCCTCGGTTATCACCACGACGAGCGAGATCCCGGCGTCGACCGACTCTACGACCGCGGCCAACGTGTGCTTCGGCGGGACGAACACCACCGACACATCGGCACCGGTGGCGTCCACGGCTTCGGCCACGGAGTTGAACACCGGAACGGAGGCGCCTTCGAAGTCGACCGTCTGACCACCCTTCTTGGGCGTCACGCCGCCAACGACGCTGGTGCCGGAGTCGAGCATCCGTTGGGTGTGCTTAGAACCCTCGGACCCTGTCATGCCCTGCACGATGACCTTGGAGCTCTCGGTCAAGAAGATCGCCATGTCAGCTCCTCTCCGGTGCCGCGGCCGCGGCCAGCTCGGCGGCGCGGTCGGCGCCACCGTCCATGGTGTCGGCCAGCGTGACCAGCGGATGGTGGGCTTCGTCGAGGATCCGCCGTCCCTCGTCGACGTTGTTGCCGTCGAGTCGTACGACCAGCGGCTTGTTCGCCTCGTCGCCGAGCAGCTGGAGCGCGCTGACGATGCCGTTGGCAACCGCGTCACAGGCGGTGATGCCGCCGAACACGTTGACGAAGACGCTTTGCACCTGCGGGTCACTGAGGATGATGTGCAGGCCGTCGGCCATGACTTCGGCGGACGCGCCGCCCCCGATGTCGAGGAAGTTGGCGGGTTTCACGCCGCCGTGCTTCTCCCCCGCGTAGGCCACCACATCGAGCGTTGACATGACGAGCCCGGCACCGTTGCCGATGATGCCGACCTCTCCGTCGAGCTTCACGTAGTTGAGGCCCTTCTCCTTCGCCTGCGCCTCGAGCGGCGCAGCGGCGGCCCGGTCTTCGAAGGCCGCGTGGTCGGTGTGCCGGAAACCGGCGTTGTCGTCAAGAGTCACCTTTCCGTCGAGGGCGTCGAGGTGGCCGTCACCCAAGCGGACAAGCGGGTTCACCTCGACCAACGACGCGTCCTCCTCGGCGAACATCGTCCACAGCTTCTGGATGACACCGACAGCCTCGTCAGCGACCTCGGCCGGGAAACCGGTGGCATCGACGATCTCGCGCGCCTTGGCCTCGTCGACACCGACCAGCGGGTCGATCGCCACCTGGGCAACGGCGTCAGGGTTCTCGTGAGCCGTGACCTCGATCTCGACACCGCCTTCGGTGCTCGCGATACAGAGGTAGCGGCGGTTGGTCCGATCCACCAGGTAGGAGAAGTAGTACTCCTCGGCGATGTCGGCGGTGGGCGCCACGAGCACCCGGCGGACCGTGTGCCCCTTGATGTCCATGCCCAGGATTTCCCCGGCCTTGGCGACGGCGTCCTCGGGACTCTCGGCGAGCTTGACGCCACCTGCCTTCCCTCGACCGCCCGCCTGGACCTGCGCCTTCACCACCACCCGGCCACCGAGTCGACGGGCAGCGTCGTGGGCGTCCTCGGGGTTCTCGACGACGACACCCATCGTCACCGGCACGCCATGCTTGGCGAAAAGCTCCTTCGCCTGATACTCCATCAGATCCACGGTTCGCCGTCCTTCCGCGCCCAGGCGGCGCCTCGCTGCGTTGGAGTCGTCGGCCATAGAACACCGGCTATGGCCCTCCTCCTCCGCCTTGCGATGCATCCACCTGGAGCACGGCAAAGCATCGAAGGACTTCCGACGGACGACACTAGCCAGCCGGTGCCGGTTTGGCAGACTCGGGGTAGCGCGATCGAGAGGACCCATGGCCGACTCAGGCACGCCCGCCAGCAGCCCGCCCACCCCTGCTCGCAGCACGGTCAGCTCCGGCGACCTGCCGCTTGCGGTGTGGCAGACGCCCCAGATCGGACCGACGGTCGTCCTCGTGCACGGTTTCCCCGACACACACGCCGTGTGGGACCCGGTCGTACAACGTCTACGGGACCGCTTCCACTGCGTGACGTACGACGTCCGCGGCGCCGGCGAGTCCGGCGTACCCGACCGCCAGGGTGAGTACGCCGTCCGCCACCTCGTTGCCGACCTGGCAGCAGTGATGAACGCCGTCTCCCCCGACCAGCCGGTGCACCTGGTCGGTCACGACTGGGGCTCTATCCAGGCGTGGGAGGCCGTCATCCGCGAGAACTGCGATGACCGGTTCAGCGGCCGGATCGCCAGCTACACGACGATCAGCGGGCCGTGCTTGGACCACGTCGCGGCGTTCTCACGGTCTGCTCGACGCGGCGGCTGGCGGCGCAAACGCCAAGGCGTCCACCAGCTACTGCACTCGTGGTACGTGTACGCCTTCCACCTGCCGGTGCTGCCGGAGTACGTCCTGCGGCACGCCTCGCGGCTGGTCGGTGGGGAGGGCCGACAGCGACACTTCGGCCCGACGCTGCCCGACGACGCGGTCAACGGACTCAACCTCTACCGCGCGAACATCTTCGCCCAGCGGGAGCGGCTGCCCGGCGGCGCGACCACCAGCCTGCCGGTGCAGCTCGTCGTGCCGCTGCGCGACAGGTATGTGTTGCCGCAGCTCACCCAGGATCTGCACCGGTTCGCGCCCGACCTGAGCCGCCTGGAGATCGACGCCGGGCACTGGGTCCCGCTGTCGCGCCCGGACGAGCTCGCAGCGGCGTTGGCAGCCTTCGTCGACGCCCACGACGTACGCCGGTGAGGAGTGCGCTGACGGCCGGAAGGGTGCACCCTAGGCCTAGATGTTGGGCCTAGCCCCGTCGCCAGTTGCTCGTTGGTGATGGAGACCCTGAGAGATTCCGGAGAACCGCATGCCCGCAACTCGCCGTAGCGCCGCTGCCATCCTCGTCACGACCGTCGCGTTGGTAACACCGCTGCTGACGGGGGCAACGAGCGGCTCAGCCGCTGGTGAACCGACGCGCCACGACGCGGCACAGACCCGGGCCGCCGCATACGCGCCCGCAGCACAGGCTGCGGCACCCAGCAGGGCGTTCACCAAGCGAGCAGTGACGATTCCCGTCCGGATCGGCCCGAAACGCGGCATCGCCTGCACGATCGCAGCGGACATCTACCGGCCCCGTGGTGTCGACCGGCGCCACCGGGCACCCGCGATCCTCACCACGAACGGCTTCGGCGGCGCGAAGGACGACAGCAACCAAGCCGGCATCGGCAGGGGCTTCGCCCGCGAGGGATACGTCGTGCTCAGCTACTCCGGCCTCGGCTTCGGTGGCTCGGACTGCAAGATCTATCTCGACGCCCCGGTGTACGACGGCGTCGCCGGCAAGCAGCTCGTCAGCGTCCTCGCCGGCACCAAGAAGGTGTTCGACGCCACCACCGGAAAGGGCTTCTTCGTCCCTTACGTCGCAAAGGAACGGCCCCGCGACCCACGGGTCGGCATGATCGGCGGCTCCTACGGCGGCCAGATCCAGTACGCCATCGCCATGCAGGACAAGCGCATCGACACGTTGATCCCGATCATCACGTGGAGCGACCTGGCGTACTCGTTGGCGCCCAACAACAGCACCTTCAAGCACGGTGTCACCTACCGCGTGCCTGGCGTCCACAAGAAGCAGTGGACGAGCTTCTTCTTCGCGGTGGGGATCAGTGACGGCGCAGCCGGCTCGGACGTCGACCCGAGCCGCAATGCCGGCTGCCCGAACTTCACCACGCGGGCCTGCCGTGCCAAGTCGCAGCTCGACGCCACCGGCTACCCCGACAAGTCGACGACGCTGTTCGCGCGGACCGCCTCGGTCGAGCGTTACATCGACCGGATCAAGGTCCCCGTGCTTTTGGTCCAGGGCCAGAAGGACACGCTGTTCGACCTGCAGGAAGCGGTGGCGACCTTCCGGGGTCTACGCAACCGGGGCGTCAACGCGCGGATGATCTGGCAGTCCTGGGGCCACTCCTTCGGCGGAAAGCCGGCGCCGGGAGAGGTGAACCTCCAGTCCGACAGCATCCGCGACACCTACCTCGGTCGACGCTTCCTGTCCTGGATGAACCACTACGTGCGTGGCAACAAGGATGCCCGGGTCGGCAAGCGGTTCTGCTACTTCCGGAACTGGGTCGACTACGACAAGCACCGCGGCATCGCTGGTCGCGCCGTGGCCAAGGCGTACTCCTGCCACGACCGCTACACCGGCAACAACCTCTCGAAGACGCTGTACTTCACCGGCGACGCCGCGCTTACACGGGCGCGGTCCAACGTCGACCGGGGCAGCGCGACGTACACCAACGCCTCCATCACCGGGACCAGCTACAGCGAGACCTCCGCACTCGAGGGCGTAACCGTGAACAACCCGCCGCGTGACGGGGAGGGCACCTTCGTCGCGTTCACCAGCCGCAGGCTGGCAGCACCTGCCAACCTCGTCGGCATGCCGCGGCTGCGACTGCACCTCGACGCGCCGACCGTGGAGCAGAGCCAAGGCTCGGGCCCCGGGGGCAAGCTCGTGCTCTTCGCGAAGATCTACGACGTCGGGCCCAAGGGCAGGCAGCGGCTGCACTTCCGGCTGATCTCCCCGGTCCGGGTGCTCAACGTCAACAAGCCGGTCTCGGTCCAGCTCCCGGGCGTGGTTCAGCGCTTCCCCAAGGGGCACCGCATCAGAGTGGTGATCGCCGCGAGCGACCTGGCGTACGGCGGCAACCAGGTGACCAACCCGGTCACGGTCACCACCGGTCCGGCCAAGCCGAGCCTGATCCGACTGCCGATCACGACGCCGCTGAGGTTCAGGTAAGGCTGGTTGAGGTAAGGCTGGTTCAGGTAGGGCTGGTTCAGGTAGGGCTGGTTCAGGTAGGGCTGGTTCAGGTAGAGCTGGGTCAGGCGTCTGTCATCGCGTTGTTCACCCACTGCACGACGTCTTGGGTCTTCGCGCCTGGGGTGAAGATCTTGGCGACCCCCACCTCCTCGAGCAGTGGGATGTCAGCCTCGGGGATGATGCCGCCGCCGAAGACGATGATGTCGGTGGCGTCGCGCTCCTCCAGCAACTGCATGACCTTCTTGAAGAGCGTCAGGTGAGCCCCGGACAGCACGGAGAGCCCGACGATGTCGGCGTCCTCCTGGATGGCGGTCTCGACGATCTGCTCGGGTGTCTGATGCAGGCCGGTGTAGACGACCTCCATGCCGGCGTCGCGGAGGGCTCGAGCGATCACCTTGGCGCCGCGGTCGTGTCCGTCCAGTCCGGGTTTTGCCACCACGATCCGAATCGGGGCCATTGTCGAGCTCACCGCCTCTGTGCGTGGCACGGGAGACCCCGTGCCGTCGTACGACGGGTCGAGACTAGCCAATCGCCCAGGAAAGGGCGTCTCGGTCGTTACGATCGGCGCCACGTCGGCCGATGTCCCTGGAGGTGGTAGCAGGTGTTGGTCAGTGCGATTCGCGCTGTCACCGGGGCTGCAGTCGAGATCGGCTGGGTCACCGCCCACGCGGTGACGTACCCGCTCGGGCTGTTGCGCGACCGCGGTGACGACCTCGATCCCCGGCTGGTGACGCTGACCGGTCTGCCACCCGCGCGGCGTGGGCTGCTGGCCTCTGACGTGGAGGCTGCGACCACCCCGATCGTGCTCATCCACGGCATCGTCGACAACCGCACCATCTTCACACGCATGCGTCGGGACCTGCGCCGGCGCGGCTTCGGTTGCATCCGGACGTTCTCCTACGGTCCGCACACCAGTGACCTGCGAGCAGCCGCCGGCCGGTTCGGTGCGTTCGTCGAGGCGCTGTGCGAGGAGACCGGTGCCGAGCGGGTGCACGTGATAGGACACAGCCTTGGTGGCTTGATCGCCCGCTACTACGCGCAGTCCCTCGACGGGTCCGACCGTGTCAGCACCCTGGTGACGCTCGGCACTCCCCACGCCGGCACCCGGGCCGCACACCTGCTCCCGCACAGCCTGGTACGCCAGCTGCGCCCCGGCAGTGATGTCATCGCCGAGCTCGCACGTCCAGCTCCGCGTTGTACCACCCGGTTTTTGGTCTTTTCGAGCGACATCGACCAGCTGATCGTGCCGACCCGCAACGCCGCGCTGCACCATCTCGACCTCGACGTCACCAACGTGCTGGTCTCCGGAGTGGGGCACATGTCGATGCCCATCCACGGCCGCATCGTGCACGAGACGTGCGCAGCGCTCGCCCAGAGAACTCCGGACGCGCGCACCGCCGAACCGGCCACCGCACGTCTGACGCGAGCCACACCGACTGTCACCCCTCCCTGACCCTGCGGTGATTTCGCCACTTTCGCCGCCCTGCTTGGAGGTTTCCGGCGCGAGTCACGTAACTTCAAGCGCGGTCCATAGTTGAGCCCACTGCTGAGCTCCACAGTTGAGCTTCACAGTTGAGCTTCACAGTTGAGAAGGGTGGGTTTGCCCCCACACCGAGTTCGGCCTAAAGTCGGGCCTTCGTGCTTTCATCGTCTGCCGGAAGGAACTCCTGAGCGTGTCGACGCATCGTGCCGACAGGCACCGCGCCAACAAGGCTGTCGAGGAGACCCCCCGCCACGACACCTCTCCCGCCTCTCCCGGCCGCCGCAAGACGCTGTCTGCGCCACGACGTTCGCACCCCGTCACGTCGCCGTCGATGATCGGCGGTCTTGCCCTGCTGGTCGCCGCCGTCGGGGCCGCCACGGCAGGCCAAGCCATCACCGCCGGGCACGACGTCGCCCCGACCTCTTCGGAGCAGCATGGCTCGTACGTCGCCTCGCTGTCGTCGGCGTCTCTCGAAGGCCGCGACGCCACCACGGTGAGCCGCGGGGTCATCCGTCCGCTGCTCGCCAGCAAGGTGACCGCGAAGAACTCCGCCGCCACGTCGGCAGCGCAGCTGTTGGCGAACAAGCGCAACGACAGACTGCGCGACGCCGCTGCCGAGGCGGAGACCTACGCCGAGGAGCTCTCCAGCGACGAGTGGGTCCTTCCGACCACGGGTTTCCACATCTCCACCTGGTTTGGTGAGGCCGGTCCCTACTGGTCCTCGGGCTACCACACCGGGATCGACTTCGCGACGGCGTACGGCACCCCCGCGGTCGCCGTCACCAACGCAGTCGTGGTGCAGACCGGCTGGGACGGCCCCTACGGCAACCAGGTCCGCATCCAGCTCGAGAACGGCGACGAGGTCTGGTACAACCACCTCAGCTCCATCGACGTGGTCGCCGGCCAGCAGGTCGTCAAGGGCCAGCAGGTCGGTCGCGTAGGTGACACCGGCAACTCGTACGGCTCGCACGTGCACATCGAGTACCGGCTGGCCTCGGATCTCCAGAACGGCGTCGACCCCCGCCCCTTCTTCCTCGAGCACAATCTCCCGCTCTGACTCTGTCGTCCTCAACCCCTGCGGTGGCGGCTGTGTCGCCCGCTGACGGGCGGCGCGCGGTAGCAGAACTGTCGGCCTCGCGACGTACGATGTGACCACGATGTCCGCGCTCTTCCCGCTGCCTCAGCTCGCCGAGCCGTCGTCGCCAGCCCCGACCGACGAGGCGCCCGCACGGCGGCGTCAGCCCAGCCGTGAGGAGCTCCTCGAGAACCTCAACCCGTCGCAGCGGGCGGCCGTTACCCACGAAGGCTCGGCGCTGCTCGTCGTCGCGGGCGCCGGCTCCGGCAAGACCCGCGTCCTCACCCGGCGCATCGCCTGGCTGCTGGCCCAGCGCGGCACCCACCCGGGCTCGATCCTGGCGATCACGTTCACCAACAAAGCAGCTGCCGAGATGCGCGAGCGGGTGTCCGAGCTCGTCGGCGGACGCGCCAAGATCATGTGGGTCTCGACATTCCACTCGTCCTGCGTGCGCATCCTGCGCAAGGAGATCGCCCGGCTCGGCTTCGGTTCCAACTTCTCGATCTACGACGACGCCGACGCCCGTCGGTTGATGACGCTGGTGTGTCGCGACCTCGACCTCGACGCCAAGCGTTACAACCCGCGGGCGGTGCTCAACTGGGTCAGCAACTGCAAGAACGAGCTCCTCGACCACGAAGCGGCCGCTGCACGTGCCAAGAACCACCTCGAACGCACCTACGCCGAGTGCTACACGTCCTACCAGCAGCGCCTCCAGGCGGCCAACGCCTTGGACTTCGACGACCTCATCATGACCACGGTGCATCTCCTGCAGGCGTTCCCCGAGGTGCGGGAGACCTACCGCCGGCGGTTCCGCCATGTGCTCGTCGACGAGTACCAAGACACCAACCACGCGCAGTACGCCCTCATCCGCGAGCTGTGCTCCGACAGCACGGTCCGGCGTACCTCCGAAGGCGACCTGGTCGGTGTCGTGCCCACCCGTGCGTCCGCGGCTGCTGACGCACCCACCGCCGAGCCTGCCGAGCTGATGGTCGTCGGCGACTCCGACCAGTCGATCTACGCGTTCCGTGGCGCCAACATCCGCAACATCTTGCAGTTCGAGGAGGACTTCCCCGGTGCCAGCACGGTAGTGCTCGAGCAGAACTATCGTTCCACGCAGAACATCCTCAGCGCGGCCAACGCCGTCATCGCCAACAACCCCAAGCGCCGCCCCAAGAACCTGTGGTCCGAGGCCGGCGACGGGGAGCTCATCTGCGGCTATGTCGCCGATGACGAGCACGACGAGGCTCAGTTCGTCGCCGAGGAGATCGACCGGCTCACCGACGACGGCATCGCCAAGCCCAGTGACGTCGCTGTCTTCTACCGCACCAACGCGCAGAGCCGTGTCTTCGAGGAGGTGTTCATCAGGGTTGGCCTGCCCTACAAGGTCGTCGGCGGGGTGCGTTTCTACGAGCGGCGCGAGGTCCGTGACGTGCTTGCCTACCTCAGGGTGCTCGCCAACCCCAACGACACCGTCTCGCTGCGGCGCATCCTCAACGTGCCCAAACGAGGCATCGGCGACCGCGCCGAAGCCTGTGTGGACGTGCTCTCCCAGCGCACCGGGATGTCCTTCTGGGCGGCACTGCGCAAGGCCGAGGACGCCCCCGCGATCGCCACCCGGTCGCTGAAGAACATCCAGGCGTTCGTGACGGTCATCGAGCACCTGCAGAAGATGGTCGAGCAGGGTGCGCGGCCTGACGACATCGTCGATGCCGTGCTGACGACGTCCGGTTACCTGGCCGAGCTCGAAGCATCCGACGACCCGCAGGACGAGACCCGGGTCGAGAACCTCGGCGAGCTGTTGGCTGTCGCCCGCGAGTTCGCCGACGAGCAAGACGTCGCCACGCTCGGCGACTTCCTCGAGCGCGTCGCCCTGGTCGCCGACGCCGACCAGATCCCCGACGGTGACGAGTCCGACGGTGTTGTCACGCTGATGACGCTGCACACGGCCAAGGGCCTCGAGTTCCCCGTGGTCTTCCTCAGCGGGCTCGAGGACGGCATCTTCCCGCACTCACGTGCACTCGGTGACCCGGTCGAGCTCGAGGAGGAGCGCCGGCTGGCATACGTCGGGGTCACCCGGGCCCGCCAGCGGCTCTACCTCTCGCGCGCGCTGGTCAGGTCCGCCTGGGGCGCGCCGTCGCACAACCCGGCGTCGCGTTTCCTCGACGAGATCCCCGGCGCGCTGATCGACTGGAAGCGCACCGAGTCGGCGCAGACCACCTGGGGAAGCTCGTCGGCGTCCTCCCGGTACGCCGACTCCGGCGGCTATGTCCGTGCCTCCGCGGCATCGCCGGTCCGGCGCAGCGCCCGGCAGCTCCCCGCACCCAAACCAACTGGCGGCACCCGACCCGTCCCCTCGTTGGCGCCAGGCGACCGCGTCAGCCACGACACGTTCGGGATGGGGAGCGTGGTGACGATCGAGGGCCAAGCCGACAAGGCGGTGGCCTCGGTCGACTTCGGGTCCGGCGGGGTCAAGCGGCTGCTGTTGCGCTACTCGCCGGTCGAGAAAATCTCCTAGCGGCTCCCACGACCGTCGGCTGTCACCAGAAGACCGCGACCGCGGCATTGCCCACGGCCAGCAGTGTGATCGCACCGAACAGACCGGAGGGGACGGCGTCCTTGCGGCGGTTGACCCAGCACAGCACGGCCACCATCAGCGCCACCACCAGCTTCACCGCGACCTTGGTGTTGTTGACCGGGTCGTCGGCCCCTTCGATGACTCCTACCAGGAGCAGACCGCTGACGACCTGGACGAGGGCGCCGTACAGCATGGCGGCGTTGACGACCTTGACGTCATCGCGAACCTGAGCCAGGGCACCGCCCACCAGCGCTGCGAAACCCAGCAGGTGCAGGAACAGCAGGCTCTGGCGGAGCAGGTCCACGAAGCTTCCCTTCGGTCGCGGCGGCGAACGGTCTCTGGCATTCTGCCCTAGTCTGCGGCGTGGGTCGCGCTCCCGCGCGACGCGCGCGCCACTACAACAAGCGACGCTCCGATGCCCAGCGGGTCAGCTCGTGACGGCTGGAGAGCTGGAGCTTGCGCAGGACACTCGACACGTGGCTCTCGACCGTCTTGATCGAGATGAACAGCTCCGCGGCAACCTCCTTGTAGGCGTAGCCGCGCGCGATCAGCCGCATGACCTCGCGCTCGCGCTCGGTCAGCCGGTCCAGGTCCTCGTCGATCTCCGCCACCTCGAACTGGCCCGCGAACGCGTCGAGCACAAAGCCCGCCAACCGGGGAGAGAAGACAGCGTCGTTGTCGGCGACCCGCCGGATGGCGGCGATGAGCTCGCCGCCGGTGATGTTCTTCGTGACATACCCGCGGGCACCGCCGCGGATGACCGCGATCACGTCCTCGGCCGCGTCGGAGACACTCAGCGCCAGGAACTTCACCTCGGGGTGGCGGGTCGTGGTCCTCCGCAGCACCTCAGCGCCGCCTCCCCCCGGCAGGTGGACGTCGAGGAGCACCACGTCGGGCAGCGTCGATGTGATCGTGCTGACCGCGTCGTCGGCGTCGGCCGCCTCCCCGACGATGTCGAAGACGCCGGACAGCTCCGACTTCACACCCGTACGGAACATGGCATGGTCGTCGACGATGACCAGACGCAGCAGTGCCGTCATGTCGGGTCCTCCCCCGAGCGCGATGATGCGTGCCGCGCGGCGTCCGGCCGCGCTTCGGCTGTGCCGGTGCAGGGCATCGTCAACCGCACTTCGGTGCCGTCTCCTGGTGTACTGCGGATGACCGCGTCCCCACCATGGCGGGCCACCCGGTCGATGATGGAGCGGCGTACGCCGAGGCGGTCCTCGGCCACGCCGTCGAGCACGAAGCCGCGCCCGCGGTCCCGGACGAAGACCTCCACCCCTGCAGCCCCTACCTCGACGAAGACATCGACGCGGTCCGCGCCGGAGTGGCGCGACGCGTTGACGACGGCCTCGCGGGTGGCCGCCATCAGCGCCCGCGTCGAGTCGACGAGCCCGAGGTCGCCGACCATCACCAGCTCGATCGGGACGTGGTGGGCGTCCTCGACCTCGGCGACGGCACGCTGCAACGCCGACCGCAGCGTGTCGGGTTCCTGGTTGTCGGCCTCGAACAGCCAGGTGCGCAGCTCGCGTTCCTGGGTGCGCGCCAGCTGGCTCACTGCCGCTGGGTCGCCGGCCTGGCGCTGGATCAGGGCAAGGGTCTGCAGCACGGAGTCGTGGAGGTGCGCGGCGACGTCGGCGCGTTCTTGACTGCGGACCCGCTCGGCGCGTTCCTGGCGCAGCTGCCGGGTGAGCGTCAACAGCCGGGGTCCGAGCACCAGTCCGACGCCGAGGATGGCAAGCGCGATGGCACCGAGAGTGTCGTCGAGTGCCCCGGACACCCCGGCCTGGAACAGGGCGAGACAGACGGCCCCGGTGACCAGGGCGAGCCCCAGGACGACCCGGAGCCAGCTCTTCCAACCGGACCCGAGAGAGAGCCAGTCGCTTCGAGAGCCCTCATCGGACTGCCACCACAGCAGGCCGAGGCCCGCCAGCGCCACGGCAAGTGGCCAGAAGATGCGTGGGCTCGTCCACAGCCCTGCCACCTGAAGCAGCACGACAGCTCCCACCCCGACGATGCTCAGCGACAGCGCCACGCCCATGTCGCCGCCGCGGCGCGACCGGCTCGAGGTCCGCATCCCCCGCCGCGTCGCCGATCCCAGACCTGGCGTGGTGTCGTCCTCGTCAGTGGCGGCGACAGGCAACAGCACCCACAAGGCGGCGTACACCACCACCCCGAAGCCGCCGCACAGCGCTAGCGCCACAAAACCCACCCGCGCGTGCAGCGGGTCCAGCCCCAGGTGCGTGGCCAGCCCTGACGCGACACCGCCGAGGAAGGAGTCCTCGGGGTCGCGATACGCGCGGCGCGCGCGCGGAAGTGTCTGGGCCATGGCTCCATGATCGTCGCATCGCCGTCTGGTGACCATCCGATGACACCCTGACGCCAGGCTGTTCGATGTCAGGGACGTCGACGCCGAAATGAGGGCTGTCCCCGATATCGCTTCGACCACAGGTGAGCGAGGCTTCTCAACATGACCCAGCAACCTCACTCGTCCGACGCCGGCCCCCGAGTCACGCGGGAGCAAGTTCGAGACGTCCGAACGATCCGTCGCGCCACCGATGACCGCATGGTCGGCGGCGTCTGTGAGGGACTCAGCCGCCATCTCGACATCGACCCCCTCGTCGTCCGTGTCGGGTTCGCCGCCCTCACCCTGTTCGGCGGCGCGGGGGTGGTGCTCTACTGCCTCGCCTGGATCACCATCCCGAGCGAGGACAGCTACGACTCGGTTGCGTCGACCTGGTTGCGCCGCGACCCTGACCGCATCCTCGTCGCGGGCCTGGCGATCGCGGCGGTCGCGGGAATGGCGACGATGATCGGGGCGATCGGCTTCAGTGCGCCGAACCCGTTCCCTGCCATCGTGATCGGCCTGCTCGCCCTCATCCTCTTCGCCGTCCTGACCCGCAGACCTCGTGACACCAGCACTCCGGCGACGCCGTCGGGTTCACCTGACGACGAGCCGACGGCCATGCTGCCGACCACCGCGGTGCCGATGACCAGCACCGACCAGGCAGAGCACACTGCACGGCTGCCGGTGGACGAGACCCGCAAGCCCTGGTGGCGGCGCCCCGACAGAACGGGTGCGGATGGCCCGGCGCAGCCGCGCACCCCGTCGCCGCCACCACCGCCGCGGCCGAGACGGCCACGACGCGAGCCCTCCCATCTGCTCGGCGCGACCCTTGCCACGATCGCGCTGGCCCTGGGCACGGTCTGGGTCATCGACGAGACCGTCGTCGCACAGCTGCCGCCGTCGGTCTACCCGGGCACGGCACTCGGGATCATCGCAGCGGCGCTGCTGGTGGGCACCAGATTCGGACGCAGCCGCTTCCTCATCTTCCTCGGCTTGGTCGCCACCTTCTTGACGGTGGTCTCGACCGTGGTCGGGCCAGGTCCGTACGGCGAGGCGACGTACCACCCGACGGCGGCTGCCGACGTTCGCTCGACGTACGAACATGGTGCCGGGCTGATCATCGTGCGGCTCGACGACGTGCAAGACCCCACCGCACTGGACGGGCGCGTCATCGACGTCGACTCGTCGGTGGGCCAGGTCGACGTCATCGTCCCGTCCTCGATGGACGCCACGATCAGGGCACATGTCGACGGTGGCGAGATCACCGGTCCCGCCTCCATCGGGCCACGCAGCGGTGGCTCGCAGTCGGCCAGCCTGATCCCGCGCGACGACGACGACCCAGACGTGACGATCAACATCGAGCTGACGTTCGGCCAGATCAACATCATGCGCGCTGACTGTCCCGGCGACCGCAAGAGCGCCGCTCGCACCGGCATCTTCTCGACCTACCAATCGTTCGACCCCATCTCTGGAGGCACCCGTGTTCCCTCGGCATGCAACTGACGTCATCTCCTTGGTCTTCGGCGCGATCTTCGCCGGCTTCACGGTCGTCTGGCTGCTCACGGTCACCGAGACCATCGGCCTCGACGACGCCCGGCTGGCAGGTCCGGTAGCGCTGATCACTGCGGGTGCCATCGGGTTGGTCGCGGCCCTGCGGCCGCGGAGGCGGGTCGACCAGCCGGTCGAGGACCAGCCACCCGACGAGGGGGGCTCGCTGCGACCGTGACACGCGGTCGGGCGACCGGGGGAAGGGACCGGCGGATCGAGGTAGCTCGATCCGTCGGTCCTTGTCGGTCGGTCGGTGGTTGAGCCCACGTCGATCACGCCAACACGTCGTCCGCACGCTAAACCGTTGGCGCGGCAGGGTCTCGCCTCTCTACCGTTGGCGTGTTATGCGTCAGCTGCCCCTCCCTGATCCGGGGACACCCGACGCCCGCTCCCCCGGCCGCTACCTGTGGTGGGTGGCCTGCGGGCAGCTTCCGACGATGCTCGGCGGTATCACGTTCGGGATCGTGTGGATGGTGGCGCAGTCGGTGATGCCTGCGATCATCGGCCGGGCCATCGACGACGGCGTACGTGCCAACGACATGGGGCGGCTCGCATACTGGGCCGCCGTACTTCTCGGCATCGGCATCCTCCAGGCGGTCGCAGGGATCGCTCGCCACCGCTTCGCCGTGCAGAACTGGCTGATCGCGGCATACCGAACCGTGCAGGTGGTCGCGCGGCACAGTGTCCGGCTCGGCGCCACTCTGCCCCGGCAGATCTCCACCGGTGAGGTCGTCTCGATCGGTGCGTCCGACCTCGCCCATGTCGGCAACTCGATCGAGGTGATGGGCCGGGCGTTCGGCGCCGTCGCTTCCTTCTTCGTGGTGGCAGCGATCTTGCTCAACGCGTCGATCACACTCGGACTGCTCGTCCTCATTGGAGTCCCGGCGCTGCTGCTCCTGCTCGGCCCGCTGCTGAAGCCGCTGCAGAAGCGCAACCTGGCGCAGCGCGAGATGATGGGCGAGCTCAACACGCTCGCCTCCGACATCGTCGGTGGGCTTCGGGTGCTGCGCGGCGTCGGCGGCGAAGAAGTCTTCCACCACCGGTACTCCGAGGAGTCCCAGAAGGTCCGTCAGGCCGGTGTCCAGGTGGCTCGACTGCAGTCCATGCTCGACGCGATGCAAATCTTCCTGCCCGGAGTGTTCGTGGTGCTGGTCGTGTGGCTCGGCGCACGCTTCGCGGTTGAGGGCAAGATCCAGCCGGGCGAGCTGGTGGCGTTCTACGGGTATGCGGCGTTTCTCATGATCCCGCTGCGGACGGGGACGGAGGTCGCCAACAAGCTCATCCGCGGACTCGTCGCGGGCCGTCGCATCTGCAAGGTGCTGTCGGTGCAGCCCGAGGCACAAGACATCGAGCAGCCGCGAGCCGCGTCGACCGACGGCGACCTCGTCGACGTCCGCACCGGCCTTAGTGTCCGGCCCGGGCGCCTGACGGCGGTCGTGTCGGAGCTGCCAGACGAGTCGGCTGCCATCGCCGATCGACTCGGCAGGTTCGCCGATGGTCCAGCAACCCTGGACGGCGTCTCGCTGTCCGAGCTCGAGCGCGTCTTCGTCCGGCGGGCGATCGTCGTCAGTGACGCCAATGCCACGCTGTTCAGCGGACGGCTGCGCGACGAGCTCGACGTCCACGGCACCGCCGATGAGGACGACCTGATGCGGGCGATTCTGACGGCTTCGGCCGAAGACGTGATGGACACGCTGTCCGACGGCCTCGACACCGACGTCGAGGAGCGCGGCCGCTCGCTGTCCGGTGGACAGCGGCAGCGCCTGGTGCTCGCCCGCGCCCTGGTCGCCGACCCCGACATCTTGGTGCTGGTCGACCCCACGTCGGCGGTCGACGCGCACACCGAGGCCCGTATCGCGACCCGGCTGCGTGAGCACCGGGCCGGCAAGACGACCGTGATCATCACCGCCAGCCCGTTGATGCTCGACCAGGCCGACGAGGTGGTGCTGGTGAAGGCCGGCGCGGCGGTCGCCGTCGGCACCCACCGTGACCTGCTCGATGACCCCCAGTACCGACGCGTGGTGGCCCGCGGTGAGGACGACGTGTCCGTATGAGAGAGCTGCTGCCCGTCGCCGAGGCACGCGAGGTCCGCCGCTATGCGCGCGAGATGGCGCGTCAGCATCCGCGTCAGCTCACGACAGCCATCTCGCTGCACGTGCTGGCCGCCATCGCGGGCCTCGCGGCACCGCGGCTGATCGGCAACCTCGTCCAGGACGTGTCCGAGGGCACCACCGTCTCAACCGTCGACAAGACGATCATCGCGATCGCGGTCTTCTTGCTGGTGCAGACCGCGCTCACCCGTTACGCCCGCTACGCGTCCTTCGTGCTGGGCGAGAAGGTGCTCGCCGAGCTGCGCGAGAACTTCGTGAAGCAGTCGCTCGCACTCCCGGTCAGCACCGTCGAGCGGGCCGGCACCGGCGACCTGCTGACGCGCACCTCGCGCGACGTCGAAGCGCTCGGCTGGTCGGTCAGGTTCGCACTGCCCGAGACGATCATCGCGTTCGTCACGACGGTCTTCTCGATCGGCGCCTGCATCCTCGTCGGCGCGTGGGTCCTGGTGCCCCTCATGCTCGGCGTACCCCTGCTGTTCGTGGCGACGCGCTGGTACCTGCGGCGTGCGCGCGACGGCTACTTGCGCGAGTCCGCGTCGTACGCCGCCATCAACGCGAGCCTCGCCGAGACCGCCGAAGGCGCCCGCACCGTCGAGGCGCTCGGGCTGGAGAAGCGGCGGCTCGACCGAATCGACTCCGACATCGCCGAGTCGTTCGCGGCCGAGCGCTACACGCTGTACCTGCGGACCGTGTGGTTCCCGTCTGCGGAGATCGGCTACCTCGTCCCGACCGTTGCCACCTTGCTGTTCGGTGGGTGGCTCCACAGCAAAGGACAGGTTGACCTCGGAGATGTCATCGCGGCGACGCTGTACGTGCAAGCGCTGATCGACCCCGTCGACCGGTTGCTGTCGTGGCTGGACGAGCTCCAGGTCGGTGCGACGTCGCTCGCCCGTCTGCTCGGCGTCGGCAGCGTTCCCGACGATCGCCAGGTGTCCGGCCGGGAGCCGACGCACGAGCGCATCGACGCAGACGACGTGCACTTCGCCTACGTCGAGGGCCGCAACGTGCTGCACGGCGTCGACCTACATGTCGACCGGGGCGAGCGCGTCGCGATGGTCGGTCCCTCCGGCGCCGGCAAGTCGACGATGGGACGGCTGCTGGCCGGGATTCACCCGCCCGGTGCCGGCACGGTGACGATCGGTGGGGTCGGGATGACCGAGCTCCCTCTCGACGACCTCCGCGGCCACGTGGCGCTGGTCACGCAGGAGCACCACGTCTTCGTCGGCACGTTGCGCGAGAACCTCGCGCTGTCTCTCAGCGAGCGGGACTCCGACGAGACGATGCGGGCGGCGCTGCGGGCCGTGGATGCCGAGGGGTGGGCGCTGGCGTTGCCTGGCGGGCTCGACACCCGCGTAGGTTCCGGCGGCTTGTCGTTGTCGCCGGCCCAGGCACAGCAGCTGGCCCTGGCCCGACTGGTGCTCGCCGACCCGCACACTCTGGTGCTCGACGAGGCGACATCGCTGATCGACCCGAGGGCGGCGCGCCATCTCGAGCGTTCGCTGGCGGGCGTGCTCGCTGGACGAACCGTGATCGCGATCGCGCACCGACTCTTCACCGCTCACGACGCCGACAGAGTCGCTGTCGTCGAAGACGGTCGGATCACCGAGATAGGCTCCCACGACGAGCTGATCGCAGCCGATGGTTCTTACGCCGCGCTGTGGCGGTCCTGGCACGGCGAGACCGAAGGAGCCTCAGCATGACCTCGGCCGCCCCAGCGCGATCGCGACCCGACTGGTCCGGTGATGAGCGAAGCCAGCTCGCGCAGGTGCTCGACTACAACCGGGCCAGCGTCCGGCTCAAGGCCGAGGGACTCACCGACGAGCAGGCGCGACAGCGGTTGACACCGTCGCCGTTGACCTCGATCGCCGGCATCGTGTCGCACCTGGTCTGGGTGGAGCACTACTGGATCGAAGACGTCCTCGGACGACGCGAGGTTACCTACCCGTGGAGCGACGAATACCCCGACGCCGACTGGGAGCAGGGTGACACCCGTGCCCTCACCGAGCTGCTCGACGACTATGACGCTGTCTGTGAGACCGGGCGCCAGATCATTGCCGGCCTCGACCTAGAGCTCATCGTGTCGCCGGAGTCGAAACAGCCGATCTCGGTGCGGGCGACACTCCTCCACCTGATCGAGGAGACGGCACGCCACGTCGGCCACATCGACATCCTGCGCGAGCTGACCGACGGCGTCACCGGCGAATAGCCCCGTGACCGGCCCGCCACCGCCCCCCGCCTCGTCCTCCGTGAGCGGCGGATCGGTCGCCTTTGTGCTCGGAGGAGGCGGCGTCACATTGCTGCGCACCGGCCTCAACGTTCTGGCCCGATCTGCCCAGCGACTGTTCAAGCTGCGGCTGAAGACCGACGACGTGTCGTGGAGCCCGCTGGACGACGGCGTACCGGGATCAGAGAACGCGATGATCGTGCTGGCTCGTCATGCCGGGCCTGGCGACAGCCTGCTGCTGATGGACACGCTGATGAACCGCGACCACCTGCGCGAGCCGCGGACCGTCCTGAAGGACACGATGCAGCTCGACCCGGTCGTCGACACGTTCTTCAACCGGCTCCCGTCACGGTTCGTCGATCCCAACCCTGCAGCGGGGGAGGGAGACGACGTCGAAGCGACGATCGCGTCACTTGCCGCCGACCTCGATGAGGAAGGGGCTTTGCTCATCTTCCCGGAGGGGGGCAACTTCACACCCCGGCGACGGCTCCGGGCCATCGCGACGCTTCGACAGCGGGGGCACACGTCGTACGCCGACCGGGCCGAGCTCATGCGTTCGGTCATGCCGCCGCGACCCGGTGGGGTGAGCGCCGCCCTGGCAGCGGCACCGAGTGCCGATGTGGTCTTCGTCGCGCACACCGGACTCGAGCACATCGTGGGGATGCGAGATGCCTGGCGAGCCATCCCGCAGGACAAGACGTTGCACCTGCGATGGTAGTTCTACGACGCGGCCGATGTCCCTCGGGATCCCGACGCTCAGCTCGCCTGGCTCTTTCAGCGTTGGGCCGACATCGACGCGTGGATCGGGGCCCAGCAAGGCACCTGAACGCTGCCTGCCCACTGGTCAGCCAGTCTGCAGACCGAAGCGCTCCCGTTCTTCGGTGGCGACCAGGTCGAGATACTCCGGATGCCGCTCGATGTAGTGCTTCACGAAGGGACAGTGCGGCAGGACGGACAGGCCCTCCTCGCGGGCCGCGTCGAGTGAGCGGCGGGCGAGAAGGCTGCCGACTCCCTTGCCCTCGAAGCGGTCGTCGACCTCGATGTGAAGGAGTGACAGGCTCGTCCCCTGGCGTTGGTAATCGCTGAATCCGGCGACGGCTCCATCGAGCTGCGCCTCGAGCCGGTGACTTTCCGGGTTGTCGACCACGTCTGCGCCGTCGCTCTCGTCCGTCATGTGTTGCTCCTCGCGATTGTGGTCTGTCGCCATTGTGCAGGCACCCTGCACACTGCGC